>ERZ1370068.1269-contig-11160_pt1 | contig 85722 bp, 140 predicted proteins | sample MGYA00561227_ERZ1370068 | MGnify/ENA primary metagenome ERZ1370068 (study PRJEB38410, sample SAMEA6850437) | metagenome | study: Metagenomic assessment of the ecological functions of the soil: analysis of the soil microbiota associated with the...
ATGAACCGCACCAATACGGGCGGGACAGGGAGACGAGCAAACGAGGTGGAAATCTAATCTGTCCGCGTCGCGCCTTTCTCGCATATCCCGCGCGTCACGCGTTTCCTTATGTCAAGAGAGCCCGGAACACGGCCAAAAGATCGCTCAACGCAATGGTCTTTGTTCCGCAAGGATGGCGCGCTGCGCCTGCATCGGCTCCATCGCCGCGGTTCGTTCGTGGCCGCCTTTCAAGATTGCGGCTCCTAGGGCGAGCACGTCCTTGCATTCTTTCTCGACTTTGCTTTTGACCACGGGATTCACCGCGAGAATGTCCGCCATCGTGGCGCGTGTCGTGGAGAGATGCGCGTGCAGTTCCTCGTCCGGGTATGACTTTCTGGCTGCCTCATCGAGGCAGCGGTCAAGATACTGCGTCAGGAACACATAGAGCCGAACGAGCGTCTCCGTGATCTCGATATGACCGGGAGCATGGGCTTCTAACGACATGGGTATACGTGCCTCCTTACTTCGGTTATTGTACGCCGCACACGGCGCTTGACGGCTTCGATCACGCGTGGCTTGTCCGGGATGGCGGCATCTTCCAACGGGCGACTATAGGGCATCGGCACATCTTCGCCGGTGACGCGCTGAATGGGGGGCATCCAGATAGTCGAACGCCGCAGCGTACACGCTCTCGGCAATCTGTGCGCCCAGCCCGCAGAAACGCCAGCCCTCTTCGACGATCACGAGGCGTCCGGTCTTTTTGACCGAGGCCACGATCGTTGGGATGTCCAAGGGTTTGAGGGTCCGGGGATCGATGACTTCGACCTCGATGCCCTCTCGACTCAGTTGATCGGCTGCCTCCAGCGCCAGCAGGAGCATTTTCGAATAGGCGACGATGGTGACATCGTGTCCGGTACGTTTCACCTCGGCGACACCAATGGGGGTCGTGTATTCACCGTCTCCGACTTCCCCCTTCGTTCCGTACAGCAATTGCGCTTCGATAAAGATGACAGGATTGTTGTCCCGGATTGCGCTTTTCAGCAAGCCCTTCGCATCGTGCGGCGTGGCCGGCGCGATCACTTTCAATCCAGGCACGTGACAGAACCAAGCCTCCAAACTTTGCGAATGCTGCGCGCCTAACTGGTGTGCTGCGCTGCCGGGTCGCGAATCACCAACGGCACCGACAGCTGGCCTCCCGACATGTAATGAATTTTGCGGCGTTGTTGACGATCTGATCCAATGCCAGAATGCCGAAATTCATGGTCATGAGCTCGACAATGGGATGCAACCCTGCCATGGCGGCGCCGATTGCCAGGCCCGTGAAGCCGGCCTCCGTGATCGGCGTATCGACCACCCGTTGCGGCCCGAATTCTTCCACAAAGCCCTTGCTGACCTTGAAGGCGCCCTGGTAGTAGCCCACTTCCTCGCCGATCAGAAAAATGCGCGAGTCTCGACGCATCTCCTCCCAGCATGGCCTGGTTCAGCGCTTCCCGATAGGACATCACCATGTGACGACCTGACGGCTGCTGAAACAGCCTTCCAGCGGCGTTCTCAGAGGTCGAAACAATCCTCAACGTACCCCAGAGGGTACGCCTCCGGTTGTTTCTCCCCTGCGGCCTTGCTGGCAAGCTGTTTGAGCAGCCGGTTACTCAGCCAGAACGTCATTGTAAAGTTCCGATGGAACGGGGAACGGACTGTCATCCGCGAATGTGACGGCGTCTGTCACGACCTCGCCGATTTCCCGCTCAAGCTGAACGAAATCGGCCTCGGTGCCCGAGGCTGTTACTCAGGATTGTCTGCTTCAGCAATAGCAGAGGGTCGCGCTTGCGGTGCTCCTCCACTTCTTCCTTGGTCCGGTAATGTCCGTGTGCCGGGTCGGACATTGAATGGCCCATGAATCGGTAGGTCAGCGCCTCGATGAAGTATGGTCCATGCCCGGCACGCACCTGATCGACGACCTTGCGCATCACCTCGCGCACGGCCAGTACATCCATGCCATCTACGCGTTCAGCCTTGATGCCATAGGAGCGGGCCGTCTCAGCCACGTCCGCATAGAGTGCGATGGCCCGTTCAGCCGGTGTCCCCATACCGTAGCGGTTGTTCTCGCAAACGAAAATCACAGGAAGTTTCCACAAGGCTGCCAAATTGAATGCCTCGTGTGCCTGGCCGCTTGGGATCGCCCCTTCGCCGAAGAAGCAGACGGTCACGAGATCGAGCGCCTGATACTTGGTCGCGAATGCGAAGCCGGTGGCAAGGGGAATGTGGCCTCCGACAATGGCATAGCCGCCCATGAAGCGGCGAGGGCATCCACCAGGTGCATAGAGCCCCCTTTGCCCTGGCACAGGCCTGTCGCTTTGCCGAACAGCTCGGCCATCACGTGGCCGGGGTCGGAGCCTCGGGCAAGACAGTGCCCGTGGTCGCGGTACGCACTGATCGCATAGTCATCCGGTCGAAGGGCGGCCATAGCCCCGACCGCAATAGCCTCTTCGCCGATATAGAGATGCAGGAAACCGGCAATTTTTGCGAGCGCGTACATCTCCGCCGATTTTTCTTCGAACCGGCGAATCAGCAGCATTTGACGATAGAGGAACAGTACGTCGCTCTGGTCCATGCTTGGCACTGCCATTTATAGAGAACCTAGCGGGACGGGTTGATCTAGTTCATCTGGTCTATCTGGTTTATTTTGTTGCTTGACCCAGAGAAACCAAACAAACGAGACAAACCAAATAAACCAAATAACGGTCTTCTCACGCTGGCGGAATTTTTCAGCATCCTGCTATATAAGCACCTTCACGTCGGTGCCATCCACCGTCACCTGATAGACGTCAACTTTTGCCGCAGGATTCGCCACACATACGCCTGTGGTGACATTGTATTGCCAGCCGTGCCAGGGACAGATCACGACGGACCCTTCAAAATCCCCCTCGCCGAGTGGGCCACCACGATGGATACAGGTGTTGTCCATCGCGTGGAAGGCGCCATCGACATTAAACACTGCGAGGGTTTTGCCGTTCACCTCAGCGACGATCCCTTGGCCCGGTTGCACATCGGCCGTGCCGGTCACCCGTACGAACTCTCCCATCGCCTCTCCCGTCCCTTTCGTCTGTCGACTATGTCTTTGCAAACGGATTCTTGATTTTGCTCAGCAGGCTTTCGATCGGAGGAACTCCTTTGCGGCGCCGGTGACTCCTGCGACAATTTTCTGTGCGATCTCCCGGAACGCCGCCGATTGGGGAGATGCTGGATCCGCTACGACGATCGGGGTGCCCGAGTCGCCGCCGTCGCGAATGGCCGGGTCGATCGGCACTCGACCGAGAAACGGAACCCCGAGTGTGGCGGCAGCCCGCTCCCCTCCTCCGTATGAGAATATTTCTGTCCTCTCGCCGCAGTGGCCGCAGAGAAAGTAACTCATGTTCTCTACAATACCGAGGAGCGGTACATTCACCTTTTGGAACATCATCATGCCTTTGCGGACATCGTGCAACGCGACTTCTTGTGGTGTCGTCACGGTGACGGCGCCGGTCAGCGGGACCAACTGGGTAAGTGTGAGCTGCGCGTCACCCGTTCCAGGCGGCAGATCGATGAGCAAATAATCCAGTTCGCCCCACAGCACGTCTCGAAAGAGTTGTTGAATGGCGGTATGGACCATCGGACCTCGCCAGACGACGGCGGTGTCTTCCGGGACGAAAAACCCATGGAGATGAGTTTGACGCCGTGACTTTCGGCTGGAGCGATCTTGCCGTCCTTCTGTTCCGGGGCTTGGTCACGCCCATCATCATGGGAATGTTTGGGCCATAGATATCCGCATCGAGCAGGCCGACCTTCGCGCCGGTTAAGGCTAGGGCAACGGCCAGATTGACGGAGACCGTAGATTTGCCAACTCCGCCTTTGCCGCTGCTGACGGCGATGACATATTTGACGCCGGGAATGAGATTGTCTTTCCCGTGACCAGTTTGGGGTGCAGCGGGATGTGTATCAGCCATGAAGCGCCTCCTCTACATGCACAATCGAATAAGACTGGCTCTCAAGCCAGCCACTCCATCATAAGCGAAGGACAGGGTGAAAGAAAATGGGTCTATTGCGCTATTGGCGATGGCGCAATGGGGAATGCCTAGAGGAAAGATCAAATAGGTTGTCGGGAAAGATGTGTACGAAGCGATTACCCGACGGTGGGGTCGTTACGGCGAAGATTGCTTGCGAGCCCGATCAGCGAGAGGGTGTAAATGATCCATTTCGAGGGGTCGAAGTTGTACCACTTCGGTCCGTTGCGAAAGTCGCGCGCAAAGGCGTGATGAAAATTGTGGTAACCTTCGCCAAAACTGACGAAGGAGACCAGCCAACTATCGCGGCTGCTGTCCTTCGTGCTGTATGGCTGTGCGCCCACCATGTGACAGAGTGAATTGATCGTGAAAGTGGAGTTCAGCACCATGAACATCCGGAAGAGACCGCCCAAGAGGAAACCGCTGATGCCTCCCTGCCAGCCGCCGTGCCACACACCAAGAACAAAAGGGAGGAGCAGGCCCGTGACGACGATCGGCCAGTAATAGCGATCCTGCCATATGACGACAGGGTCGCGACGAAGACGGATCTCGTATTTGTCCTTCCGGTGGATACTATTGTAAAAGAGCCAGCCACAGTGGCTGTGCCAGAATCCTTTGGTGGCGTTGTAGGGATCTTCTTCTTCATCCGTCTTGGCATGATGGCGGATATGGTCGCTGCCCCATTTGAGGGCGGAATTTTGTAAGGCCCAACCGCCTGCAACGAGGATACAGCCCTTAACCCAGTTCGGGCATTCGAAGCTCTGATGCGACACCAACCGATGATAGCCGACGGTGATACCCATGCCTGTGACGATGTACATCACCAGGAACAGCATCCAATCGAAAAAGACTGAATCCAAAGAAATAACCGTAGAGTGGGATACCGACAATCGCGGCGAGCACAATGGCTAAGAAAAGAATAAAATTTAACGGCTCAAACTCTTCTTTGGCCGGTATGGCTTCACTGGTTGTAGCGAGCATTAACTCTCCTTAGGACACGCATCTCTCACGTCATTGTATTGGGTAAAGCTTGAGGGAAGATATTCTGCTCCCACAGCATACTGCATTTATTGAAATGTTTCAAGTGAATGCTCACAGTGTATACTGACAGGGTTCTCCCGTCCTACTGCCAGCGAGGGTGTCGATGTCGGAAATGTCTTCCCCTCTCGAATCTACGGTATATCGTATCGGTGAACAACTCGCCCGTCTGTCTGCCGGTCGAACGCCGACTCTCTTCGAGCGCCGCTGGTGGTCGCAATCGGCCCTCAACATGGCCATGCAGGACAGCGGCTTTAAGACCCAACTGTTTCGATTTATCGATGTCCTCCCCTCGATTACAGACGACGAGGAAGTGGTTGCGCTGGCTCGCGAATACTTAGGCGATGGAGGCCTACCGCTTTTCGGCGGTCAATGGGGGCTCAACATTCTCTCCGCCACCAGCTTGGGGGCCCGGCTCAGCGGCAAGGCGATCAGAAGCCAGGTTGAACATATGGCGCGCACCTTTATTGCCGGTGCGACAGTCGAGGAGGCGGCGCCGCCATTATCGGACCTTTGGCAGCAAGGGCGAGCCTGGTCGGTGGATTTGCTGGGTGAGGCCACCATCAGCGATCGTGAGGCGGATCGGTATCGCGACCGCTGCGTAGAAGCCCTGAGCTTGCTCGGACGAGAGGCGGCCTCTTGGCCATCCAAACCTTTACTGGAGCGGGACCACCTTGGTCCGATACCGCGGGTTCAGCTTTCCATCAAAATCTCAGCCCTCTCTCCTCATCTCGACCCTATCGATCCGGAAGGCAGCTACCGTTCGGTCGCTGTGCGGCTTCGACCCATCCTCGATCTGGCGATGCGGCTCCCCGCTTCGTTGATCTTCGATATGGAACAAGCCGATACGAAAGCCTTGCTGGTGGATATCTTCACCAGACTCTTTGCGGAGCCTTCCTACAAGGACTATCCCTATGCGGGTCTCGCGTTGCAGGCCTACCATCGGGAGACAGCACGAGATATCGAGGGTCTTCTGACCTGGGTACGCCGACGTGGGTCGCCCATTACTATTCGACTGGTGAAAGGGGCCTACTGGGATTCTGACACAATCCGCTATCGGCAACGAGGCTGGGCTGTTCCTCTCTTTGAACACAAGGCGGAGACCGATACCAATTATGAGTCGCTTACACAGCTGATATTGTCTCAGACATCCGTCATACGCCCCGCCTTCGGGACCCACAATCTCCGTACGCTGGCTCACATCGAGGCGGTTGCAGAGTCGATCGGGCTCCCTCCAGAGACCTGGGAGTATCAGATGATCTTCGGCATGGCAGAGCCTTTTCAGCATGCTGTCATGCACTACGGGCGCCGATTGCGACTCTATACTCCTGTGGGTGAGCTTCTTCCGGGTATGGCCTATCTCGTACGGCGGTTACTGGAAAATACGTCGAACGAATCATTCCTGCGCAAGGAGTATGTGGAATCTCATCCGTTGAGCACGTTGTTGGCTCCGCCAGTTCTTGAGGGGCTGACTCAGAAGCCGCCCCTCGTACCTCAGTCGGCCGGTATGGAGGCGTTTCACAATGAACCACAGCGGAATTTTGCGCAGGCCGACAGCCGAGAGGCGATGCAGCAGGCCGTAGCGACTGTGCGATCACAACTGGGCCGTCAGTGGGCTTCGTCGTCAGCGGGACTGCGCCTGACGGGACCGCTCATCGAGTCGCGCAATCCAGGACGCCCGGATGAAGTTGTGGCCCGGTTGTCCAGCGCGAGTTCGGAGGATGTCGAACAGGCGGTGCGGCGGGCGGTTCAGGCATGGGAAACCTGGCGCGATACTACACCGGAGCAACGAGTGGGATATCATGCGTGCCGCTGCTTCGCTCATGCGGAAGCGGCGCGATGAGTTGGCGGCGTGGGAGATCATGGAATGTGGGAAGCCGTGGCGGGAGGCGGATGCGGATCTCGCGGAAGCGATCGACTTTCTGGAATTTTACGGGGCAGATTGGCGCAGGATTGCCTCTCCAAGACGGTTAGAGAGGATCCTGGTGAACTGAACCAGCGCCTCTATAGCCCTCGAGGGGTGACGGCGGTCATCTCTCCGTGGAATTTCCCGCTGGCGATTCCCACCGGCATGGTGTCGGCGGCGCTCGTGACCGGGAATCCTGTGATCTTCAAACCTTCCGAGCGCTCGCCAATGATGGGACATTGGCTCACGGAGATCTTGCTGGAGGCTGGTCTGCCTGAAGGAGTGCTCTGCTATTTGCCGGGTGGGCCCGACATTGGGCGTGCGCTGGTGCGCCATCCCGATATTGCCACGATTGCCTTTACCGGTTCGAAAGACGTGGGTCTCGGCATCCTGAAAGACGCCGGCACACTTACGCCGGGACAACACATGGTCAAGCGGGTGCTGGCGGAGATGGGAGGGAAAAACGCGATTATCGTGGATGAGACGGCGGATCTCGATGACGCGATTACTGGTGTGGTCTCATCGTTCACCGGCTATGCGGGACAGAAATGCTCCGCGTGCTCGCGGGCGATCGTGCACGCGGCGATTTACGAGAGTTTTCTCGATCGCCTCAAAGAGGCCGTGTCGAGTCTGAAGGTTGGAAATCCGGAAGAGCCGGGCACGCAAGTCGGGCCGGTGATCGATCGGCGAGCGCAGTCGAAGATTCAGGACTATATTGAGATCGGAAAGAAAGAAGCTCGCGTACTGGTAGAAGGCACTGTGACGGGATCCGGCTGGTATGTCGGGCCGACGGTCTTTGCGGATGTGGCGCCGACACATCGAGTGGCGCAGGAGGAAATCTTTGGGCCGATCCTCGCGGTGATGAAGGCCGCTTCCTTTCAAGAGGCACTGACTCTGGCAAATTCGACGGCCTATGCTCTCACCGGCGGCGTCTATACACGAAGCCCGGACAATTTGGAATTGGCACGGCAACGATTCGATGTCGGGAATCTCTATCTGAATCGTCCGATCACCGGCGCGTTAGTCGGCCGCCAGCCGTTTGGGGGCCATCGACTCTCCGGAGTTGGTGCGAAGGCCGGAGGGAAGAGTATCTGACGCAATTCGTGGTCACCCGTGTTGTCAGCGAGCAGACCCTCCGTCGAGGGTTCGCGCCGCCCGATTGAGGCCTTCGGCGGCTTGATCTCGTACGATTCCAGTTCTTCCGTGATATCCGTGACGACGCCCCGGTCTTCCAACCGCGAGAGTTCCTGCCGCTCGACATACTTGACCAGGCCCACACCCTTTGCAAACCATGCGGTCATCACATCGGTCCCGATGGCTGTTCTTTTCGCGCCGGAGAGATGAATCTGCATATGCATGCGGGCTTCCACTTTCACAGCATCCTTGAACGTGCCGGCCGGTACGGTGACCGACTCCTGCCCCACCACGGTGGCATCACCCTCGGCATCGGCCCTTTCATTGACACCGTCCCGATCCAAATCGGTGCCGAAGTCCAGGTCCTTGCGGTTGAATTGCGGGAAGGTTGACGAGACCTTCAGCGGGAAGCGAACGATCTGATAGGGCACAAGCTGTTTTTCAAATGGCGTGCCCGGCTCCGATCCGTAATAGACGATGCCGACGCTATCGCGGCGGTAGAAACTATCCGATGGGCCATGGTTTCCTGGATTGGTATCGTGGAATACGGCGACGGTCATGCTTTTGAGGGTTTTCGTGCCGGTGACCGATGACACATTGGAGAAAAAATTTATGCTCAATCGTTTGCAGAGGGTCCTTCGGTAATCTGGCCACGATAGTGCCACTCGTTCCCGATCTGGTCCGGAAAATAATCGGCGGATTGGGCAATGACGTTGGTGTCTTCCGCTGCGAGGAGCGCTGACCAGGGGCCCAGCCGAGCAGCAGAGCTGTGCCAATGATGACAGGCCATCGGTATCCCGGTTTCTTCAGCGGCATGCGCGAGATCCTCCACTGGTTACACGATGGGGTGACCGTACCATAGGAATCCTGGAGGCGGCAAGAGAAGGTGGCGTTCAAACCCGCAGGCTTGCCTACAGTCTTGCCTTCCCTCGATATCCCACCCATAATTGGACCGTTATTTGGTTTGTCTTGTTTGTTTCGTTTGTTTGGTCTTTGGAGTCAAGTAACAAGACAAACGAGATATACCAGACCAACTAGATGAACCAAACAAACCAGATGAACCAAACAAACCAGACCAACCAGGCACCTGCGGTGCTGGTGACCGGCGCGTCAGGAGGGATTGGTCGAGCAATCAGCCTGGCCTTTGCAGTGACCGGCTGGTCTGTCGGGGTCCATTACCATCGTAACAAGGCAGCGGCCGAGGACACGCTCACGCAGGTGGTAGCTGTCGGTGGGGCGGGGGCGCTCTACGAGGCCGATATTCGCGAGCCGCATGCGGTGCAACAGATGGTGGAAGCCGTTTGCCGACGGACACCTATGCCGTCGGTGTTTATTTGCAACGCGGGGATCGGAGGGAGCCATCTCCTGCTTCGACAACGAGAAGACGATTGGGCCGAAATGGTAGATACGAATCTGACTGGAACATTTCACTGCCTCCGCGCTATGGCTCCTCCCCTCCTCGCTCGCGGCGGCGGGTCGATCATCGTGATTGGATCGTACGCCGGCTTCCATGGTTCGATTGGACAAGCTGCCTATGCGGCGTCAAAAGCCGGTCTCATCGGTCTGGTGCGCACTGCTGGCCAAGAGTGGGGATCGGGCAACATCCGTGTGAATCTCCTGTTGCCTGGCTGGCAGAAGACGGAACTGTCTGAAGGGGCCATGCCGGCAGGCGATAATTGGAATGATCATGCGTTGGGGCGGGCACCATCACGAGAGGAAGTGGCCAGAACGGTCTTCCATCTGGCGCAACTGAACGATGTGTCGGGGCAGGTTTGGAACTGTGACAGCCGCAATCTGTAGCAGGATGCTGAAAAGCCCGTCAGCATCGTTCTCACCTCGAAAGCATCCTCAACGTAGCCGAGAGGCTACGCCTGCGGTGCTTTCTTCGGCTGCGGCCTTGCTGACGGCCTTTTTGAGCATCCTGCGTCCTAGGCCCTCAATTCTAAGTTATGAGAGCAGCCAAACAGCAAGTTCACAATTCACGTCCGCGAGGGTGTTTATCACCGCTACTGATACGGGCGTAGGGAAGACACTTGTTGCTTCCGCACTCGTGACGCGTCTGATTCAACGCGGTATCGATGTGGGTGTCATGAAGCCGATTGAGACGGGGTCTCGCGAGCGACCAAGGTTCGGTCAGACGGAGTGCAGTTGCGGAAATGCAGCTGGGAGCCAAGATCCGATGGCAGAAGTGTGTCCCTATACCTTTCGACTTCCAGTGGTGCCATTTTCTGCCGCACGAGCGGAAAAAGACAACTATGCGGATCGCGACGATCATGCGAGCGTTCCGTGCTCTGAGTCAGAAACATGCGTTCATGGTGGTGGAAGGGGTTGGTGGGGTACATGTACCAATTACACAGCTACTTAACCTATCAGACCTCATCTATCGAACGAAGTTATCGGCCATTGTGATCGGGCGATCGGGATTAGGGGAGTCAATCACGCGTTGTTGACGCTTGACGCGCTACGCGGGCGAAAGATTTCCGTCGTGGCGTTGGTCTTGAATCAGTGCCGACCGGTGCGCACGAAGATTGCTCGTGCGCAAGAACAGTCCACCGTGAGTCTCCTTCGAACAGCTTGCCGGAGTTCCTGTGATAGGCCCCCTCCCTATAGCCCGAGTGTGACTCGAAACTTGGATGAGGGCCTGGTCCACCTTCGCGAGGACTGCTCCGATTACGAAGCTGGCGAGGTTGGTCTTGGCATTTGGGCGAAGAACGCATTCACAGCGTGGCTGATATTCGGGGCTTTGAGGATTGCTGAAATGACCGCAACGCCATTTGCACCAGCCTGTATTAGCTCCTCTGTCTGCTCGATGTGAATGCCACCGATCGCAAAAACGGGCAAGGATGTGAGCCTGCGCATTGCACGTAATCCTTCGAGCCCAACCACCGGGTCGTGGTCCTGTTTGGAACCGGGCTTGAAGATGGGACCAAAGCCAAGATAGTCCGGTTTCCCAGTGATGGCCTCCCGCACCTGATCTGGATTGTGCGTGGAGATCCCGATCAGCTTCTCCGGGCCCATCACCTTTCTTGCCAGGTGTAGAGGCAAGTCTTCTTGCCCAAGATGCACACCATCGGCATCTACGGCCAAGGCTAAGTCGCAGCGATCGTTGACGATAAAGAGGACACGAGCCTTTGCAGCAGCCTGTCGGAGTAACAAGGCTTCCACATAGGCGTCCTTCATGGCCGCGCTCTTGTTGCGATATTGGAAGAGGGAGGCGCCGGCCTCAGCCGCGGCCATCAGCACTTCGACCAAGGGTCGCGCAGGATAGACCGACGGATCGAGAATAATGTAGAGGCCAGAGAGGGAGTGAGCGCGCGCAGCATTCATGAGGACGATAGTCTAGCAGACCCGGATGGTTTCTCTTGTTTATCCGGTCAATTTGGTTTGTTTGGTTGAACTAGGTCAACGAGATGAACGAAACAAACCAGATAAACCCAACGAGGATCACTTCTTACTGCACGCCGTTTTCCACAGAGTGTGATTGATGCTACGCGAGACAACCGGCTCCCACTGTTGGACTTCAGTGGTACTGTACACCACATTACCACTCCCCATGTGGCCTGAGAACCACGTATACCCAAGCGTACGTGTGCGCTCTTTTGTACAATCGTATTCGTTGAATCGCTTCATAGACAACAGCGAATCGCCCGCCACGGTTTGTACGGTTTTGTAGTCGAACAGTTGCCACATCTTCGCGAGATTTTCCTTGCGGCGAATGGTCTCTGGGTCGATGTATACAGTCATTCCTGCTTCATCGTCGCCACTCGTCAACATCCACGCCGCATACACTGGTCCACTACTCAGCACTAGGAGCGTGATCAGCAAGCAGAGACACAAAAAGAAGGCCTGAGACAGTATGAGGGATGGCGCGTTGTAGGGCACAGAGCATGGCATAAGGACGCGACGGTCGGGACGAATTATGAAGGGCATAGGGGCCTCGCAAGATCGTGTATTCTAGGGGTGCCGAGATTGAGGATGCAAGGTCAGAGAATAACGAATTACTTTACGCAACTTGACCGGCAGGCTGGTATATTAGTAGCAGGAAATCCGTCGTCGAAGGAAGGTGGCCCATGAAGACAAAGAATCCTGATGCTCCGCGTGTGGAAGAGCGGAGTCTGTCGCCTGAGCCTGAGTCTATGCAGAAGTATTCCAATGAAGTGAGAGAGCGGATCGCGAAGAAAGCCTACGAGCTCTATGAGCAGCGGGGCCGACAAGCGGAGCGGGACGTGGAAGATTGGCTAAAAGCCGAGGAACTGGTCCGCAAGGAGATGAATGCTCGCCGTGCTGCTCGCTAGCTCCCAGAGTAGGAGATCATTTGAATCATTCGTTTCTGAAACAACAAGGTGTCTCATGCACTGGATGGTCATCATTGCAGCTCTATTGGCCTTTGAGGTTTCGCAAGTCGCCGCCGCCGAATCGACCTCTGCGGGGAATCGTAAGACAGAGGACAGCAAAGGCATCACCGTGGACGACCTCGGACGAGGGCTGAAAAGCGCGGGCAAGAATATCGAGCAAGAGATTCCCAAGATGGGGTCTGCGATCGGAAACGCGTTCAAGAAGATCACAGCGAAAGGATCGGATAAACCGTTATCTCAAGAGCCCGTCAAGCAAGATAAGTAGCCTCGCCGCTCACTGGATATTGAACACGTTCGCCAACCTCTCTCAAGAGCGCGACGCGCAATCCTTGATTCCAAGTGTCTTGTTTTTCTTACCAGTCTCGCCTGTCTCGCACAATTATCATAGGCATTTGGCAATGAATCCTTTCCACAGCTTCTGTGGGTAACTCTGTGAATGAGAGGCGTGTAGTGTGGAAAATGTGTGGCAGTGAGAGACCTCGCAGCAATATGCCTAATAAGTGGGCATTGTGCCTCCTTCCGTAGCCCCACTATATTTTGTGGCTTGACGAATCATTTTTCATTTCCACCAGGTGTACACGTTTCTGCATTACTACGCCGATTTCTTAATTGGCACAGTAGAAGTCATCCTGAATGGTACGGGTTAGAGCTGTAGAAGCGAGAACCGAAAACCGATGAGCGGGAAAATCGCCGGTGACTGTCAGACGGTGCCGCGGGATGTCTTAGCTGGCGAGGAAGCGTTCAAGGAAGATAGTCGAGACGTGGCCCTTTGGAAGTCGGGGTCGTTGAGGATGCGCTTGTGCAACGGGATGGTCGTCTTGATGCCTTCGATCACGAATTCGTCGAGGGCTCGTCGCATGCGGGCAATGGATTCCTGCCGGTCCCGTCCGTGCGTGATGACTTTGGCAATCATGGAGTCGTAGAACGGGGGGACCATCATGTTCGACTCCATCGCCGAGTCGACTCGTACACCGAATCCGCCTGGCGCGCTGTATTTGGTGATGATTCCCGGACAGGGCGTAAACTTTTCCGGATCTTCGGCGTTGATGCGACATTCGAGACTATGACCGATGAGTTTGATGTCCTGCTGTTTGAACGAGAGGGATTGCCCGTCGGCAAGCCTGATTTGTTCCTTAATGAGGTCGATGCCGGTCACCATTTCGGTGATAGCATGTTCGACCTGAATTCGGGTGTTCACTTCCATGAAGAAGAAGTTGTGGTCTTTATCGAGCAGGAACTCGACGGTACCGACATTCCGGTAGTGCACGGCTTTGACGGCTTCGACGGCGACACGGCAAATGGCCCGGCGGAGTTTCTCGTCGATGGCCGGCGACGGGGTTTCTTCGAGAAGTTTCTGATGCCGGCGTTGAATTGAGCAGTCGCGCTCCCCCAGATGCACGACATGCCCACGGTGGTCGGCGACAATCTGCACTTCGATATGGCGGGGCTCGAGAAAATACCGTTCGAGATAGACGGCATCGTTGCCGAATGTGGTCTTCGCCTCCGCTTGCGCGGCTTGAAACGCGCGGCCAAGATCCTCGGCCTTGTTCACGACGCGCATGCCGCGTCCGCCCCCACCGGCTGAAGCTTTGATGATGACGGGATAGCCGACCTTGCCTGCAGCTTCGAGGGCTTCCTGTTCGCTCTTCAGCTCACCGGGACTGCCTGGTGTGACGGGTAAGCCTCGGTGAGCGACGATTTCCCGTGCTTTGGCTTTGTCGCCCAGGAGAGCGATGTGTTCGGACGAAGGGCCAATGAATTTCACACCGATGGACTCGCAGACTTCAGCGAAGTGGGCATTCTCGGAGAGGAACCCGTAGCCTGGATGGATGGCATCCGCCCCGGTAATTTCGGCGGCGCTGAGGACGTTGGGAATATTTCGGTAGCTGAGGGCCGCATCGGCAGGCCCGACGCAGATCTTCTCATCTGCTGCGCGTACATGAAGGCTCGCCGTATCGGCTTCTGAAAAGATCGCCACGGTCTTAATGCCAAGTTCCTTGCAGGCACGAATCACCCGGAGCGCGATCTCACCGCGATTGGCTATCAAGACTTTCTTGAACACGCGAATACTCCGATGTGGATCGAGAGAAGGAGGTTAGGTGGTGGATCTCGGATCGACGAGGAAGAGCGCTTGGCCATACTCCACCGGCTTGGTGCTTTCGGCCAGAATTTTCGTGACCCTCCCATCCACCTCCGATTCGATTTCATTCATCAACTTCATCGCTTCGACGATGCACAGGACCTGTCCCTTTTTCACATAATCGCCTTCTTCAACATAGGGGTCGGCATCCGGCGAGGGGGATCGGTAAAATGTTCCGACGATTGGAGACACGATGGTGATCATGCCAGTCGTGTCTTCAGTCTGTGTCCCGGCTGTCGTAGGCAGTTGCGCGGCTGAAGCGGAGACGGACATCCCCAGCTCTGGAGCCGTAGCCGTCACTGTTCTGAGTCCGGTTTCATGCCGCACGCGGATTCTGAGGCCGTCGCGTTCCAGCTCCAGTTCGGTCAGGCTGTTTTTCTTGAGCAGATCGATCAGTTCCTGGATCTGCTTACTTTGTTGTCCTGACAGCAAGGATATCCCCTGCCCGCTTTGGGTCTCGGCAAAGGCCTGAGGGAGGATGATTGGTTTCCCACCCTTCTTCGCCCTGGTGCGAGGATTCGCTTGCTCACCGAACACGCTCCACATATTCTCGTGTACGGTGTCGATCTTGATCACGGTCCCAGTTTCCAAATAGAGCGGGACTTTAATGGTGGCGCCGGTTTCAAGGGTGGCGAGCTTAGTGCCGCCTGTGGCGGTATCGCCACGGAACCCCGGCTCGGTATCGCTGACCTTTAGTTCGATGAAGTTGGGTAGTTCGACGTCGATCGGCCGATGTTCGTACACAAGAATTTTCACCGTCATGTCTTCCTTCAGGAGGTCCGCATTTCCGCCGAGCTTGCCCTTGTCAAACGTGAGTTGCTCTGAAGGTCTCCGTATCCATAAAGGTATAGGCGTCGTCGGTCGCATAGAGAAATTGCATGGTCCGTTCTTCGAGATTCGGCTCTTCGAACCGTTCTCCGGATCGAAAGGTACGATCCAGGACATTGCCTGACAGATAGCTCTTGAGCTTCGTGCGCACGAACGCGCCGCCCTTGCCCGGTTTGACATGTTGAAACTCAACGATATAAAAGGGCTGGTTATCAACCATGAGCCGCACGCCGCCGCGAAAATCGGTCGTAGAAATCACTCGATGCTCCCTTCAGACTATAAATCGGTCGTTCGACCGGTCTGCAATTATCTCGTTCCTCTTGCCGCCCGTCGCGAGGGCGACGATGCGAGCGTTTTCTTCTGGCGTCGTGAGGCGGTCAAATGGTCGTGAAGCCCGCGGAGTGCGAGGAGATAGCCGGTCGGACCTAAGCCGGAAATTTGCCCGATCGCAACTCCTGCGATGTAGGACCGATGACGAAATTCTTCGCGCTGATGGATATTGGACAGATGCACTTCAACCGTCGGCAGGCCAACCGCCGCGATAGCGTCACGGATTGCGACGCTGGTGTGGGTATAGCCGGCAGGGTTAATGATGATCCCATCGTATCCCGTCCGGGCCTCTTGAATCCAACCAACCAATTCTCCCTCGCTGTTGGACTGGCGCAGATCCACCTCCACAGCCAACTCCTCTGCCAACTTCAGGATGGCTGAGTCCATGGTGTCGAGGGACATCGTGCCGTAGATCGACTGCTCCCTGCTCCCGAGAAGATTGAGATTTGGGCCATGTAAGACTCGGATTCGTAGCATCTCGTTCTGTTCACATACTGGATACACGAGGACTATTCCACTTGACAGGGTCCAGCAGGGCGGCATTGTAGCAGTCCGTCTCAGACCGGTCAAACGTGTGAAAAATCTTATGAAACTTTGGACTGTGGCTTGTTCGTGGTGTCACGATCGTGACGACGTGACTCGATGCTGCGAAGCCATGATTCCAGATGCGAAACGACTTCGGCATGGGGGATGGAGGAGGCATCACGACAGTGTCGGCGGCTTGAGGATCCGGTTCCGCTTCGCGAGTGGTTCCCCTCTGCTCGTCTTTGCGGAGGACTGTCTCCATGAATTCCGATGTCCCATCAGCGGGATCGGTAGAAGCGATCTTTGGTTCAGCCGGCGTTGAGCTCGGCAGGTCCGGTGCGGGGCTGGTTTTCTGGGCGGTTAATTCGACTGGCGCAGGTGGTGCAGTTGCCTCGCTGGGCGGAAGGATTACCTCGTAATTGGAACTGTCGCCTTTGGCCGTCCCGGTTCTTTCTTTTGTGGCAGCGGTCCACCCAGTGCAGATTGACTGAGCGCGCTTCTTCATCACGGGGGTTGACCGCCAGGATGACGGCACAGGATTGGAGCGCGGATTCCTTCAGGCCCTGGCTTTGGTAGATCTTGATTAAGGTTCGGTGCGCACGTAGGTTTTCCGGGCTCAACTTGACGGATTCTTCCAGAATTGCCTTCGCCTTTGTGGCTCGACCCATATGGTCGTAGGCACGTCCAAGAGCGACCATAGCCGTAATGAAGCCGGGATATAATTTCAGGCCGTCTTCGAGGACACCTGCGGCTTCCTGCCACATGCCGACTTTTCCATATTCTTCGGCCAGCGGCATGAAAACTTTGGAATGTGGATCTTTGGCCAACTGGGCAGCCAGTCGATCGATTTCCAGGGCGCTTTCAGCGGGGATCTGATCCTGAGCCATGGGTGCTAGCGTCCTCCCGCAACTGGCTTGGGAGTCTGGCTGGATTGTTTGGTGTGAAGTAGCTCTGCGCCCGGTTCAGGATCGCGTCGGCAAGTGCTCGTTTGGGCATCAGGGGCAGCTCTGTCAGAGCTCCCTGCCGGTCGATCAATGTGGCGGTGTTCTGCTCGCTGCCGAATCCCGCGCCTTCTATCGTGACATCGTTTGCGACGATAAGGTCGAGCCCTTTCGCCGTCAGCTTATCTTTCGCATGGGCAATCAGATTGCTGGTTTCAGCGGCGAAGCCGACCATGAATTGCGTGGTCCGTTGGGCAGATAAGGAGGCCAGGATGTCAGTGGTTCGTTCGAGCTCAAGCGTCTGGGTGGTTCGCCCTTGTTTCTTTATCTTTGCGAAGCAGATTGCGTGGGCCGAAAATCAGCCACAGCGGCGGCCATGATGACAGTGGTGGACCATACAAGGCGTGCAGATAGGGCTTTCAACATTTCTTCAGCCGTGGCTACCGAAACGACCTCGATGCCTTTCGGAATCGGTAATGCCGTAGGACCGGTCACGAGGACTACCTGGCTCCCTCGCCTGGGCTGCTTCGGCGACGGCATAGCCCATCTTGCCGGAGGAGCGGTTTGAAATGAAGCGCACCGGATCGATCGGCTCTTGTGTCGGACCTGCCGAGACCAGAACGCGGTGGCCTTGCCAATCGCGCTGTGGAACGAGCGCTGCCTGAATCGCCTCCAGTATTGCGCCTTCATCTGCCAAACGGCCTTGGCCGATCTGTCCGGATGCGAGCGGCCCTACTTCCGGATTCACCACAACGGTTCCCCTCGCACGCAACGTCCGTACATGTTCTGTGACGGATGGATGGGTCCACATCCCTCCATCCATCGCGGGGGCCACAATGAGCGGACACTGTGCCGTGAGGAGCATGGCCGAGAGAAGATCGTCGCCTAGCCCCAGCGCTGCCTTTGCAAGACAACTGCCGTGGCCGGCGCAATGACGATGGCATCCGCCTGTGCCGGTAATGACAAGTGTTTCATCTCCTGATGCGCCTCGAACAGATCCGTCGAGACGGGATGGCCGGAGAGCACTTCAAACGTCAGCGGAGTGACGAACTTCGTGGCCGATTGTGTCATCACGACGCGCACTGCCGCACCTTCACGGAGTAAGGTCCGGAGCAACGCGACAGCCTTATAGGCCGCGATGCTACCGGTCACGCCAAGCACGATCTGTTTCCCGATCAACGTCGGCCCTATGGAGTCGGAGATCTTCAGAAATTACTCCTCGGTCTCACCCGTCATCGGCTTCGGAGTATCGTCGACATAGACGCTCAGCTCCTTTTTAATCTCCTTCGCATCGTCGCCGGTCATCACGGCAATGCGCTCCATTTCGCCTTCCTTGCCGCGCTTCGCTTCCTTCATGGCATCCCGCGCTTCTTGGCCGACGAGGTATGTAATTTGTCCCCGGAGGACTTCATCGAGGGCGATGGTCGTTTCTTTGGTGAAGCGTGAGGCGGCATGACGTGATCCCTGGACAATGTGTTTTGCCCGCTGCGCCGCGATGATCGTCAGCCGATGGCGTGAGTCAAACTCATCTGCGGTGTATTGGGGCAAGAGTCTCAACATATCGATCATGGATGCGGTACTTCTATGGGTTAGGGAAGATCTTTGCGATCTTCGGTTTTCTGTTCGTCGTCAAGAATAAAATTATTATCGAGCCACGTCATGTTCAAACGTTTCGTTTTCAAGCGTTCTGACCAAAAGATGCTTTCGAGGTCGTGAAGAGATCGTCCGAGGTCTTCGTTCCGGACGATATAGGCGTACTCCCGGTAGCTCCATACCTCTTCTTTCACTTTGTGCAGCCGCCGTTGAATCTCTTCCGGTGTATCGGAGGCTCTGGTTTGGAGCCGGGCTCGAGCACGGTCATCGAGGGTGGAAGAATAAAGATCGATACCGAATCTTCGAACCGTTTCTTGACCTGGATAGCCCCTTGCACATCGATCTCCAGTAATACATCGATCCCCTGATCGATCTTTTCGGTCAGAGACTTCCACGGCGTTCCGTAGAGATGTCCATACACGTGAGCCCACTCGACAAACTCATTTCGTGCAACCATCTCTCGGAATGCCTGCTCTCCGATGAAGTAATAGTCCTGCCCATGCTTTTCGCCCGGCCGCGGGTTCCTTGTCGTATAGGAAATTGAATGCCACAGTCCCGAGAGGTTCGTCGCGAGTTGCTTGCAGAGCGTGGTTTTCCCGTCCCGGACGGCGCGGAGATGATGAACAGAATTCCCCGACGATCCATCGAAGACCGCGTGGAGCCGGATGCTGGCGCCGTGGAGCTGGTCGTGGTGGCTGAGTTCATTCGACGTTCTGGACCTGTTCGCGAATGCGTTCCAGTTCGGCCTTCATCTGTACCACATGACCGGCGATTTCCGCATTATTGGCTTTCGAGCCGATCGTATTGATCTTCCCGTCCGATTTCCTGGAGCAGGAAATCGAGTGTCTTGCCCACAGAGTCTCGTACGGCTGAGCGTCTGCTCAAACTGTATCATATGTGAGTCTAATCTGACTATTTCTTCCGTAATGTCGCCACGATCCGCGTACACCGCCAACTCCTGATACAGCCGGGGGATCGGGGATTTCCGATCCCAGCAGCTTCTCCACACGAACCTTCATTTTGTCAAAGATCTCTTGGGCCAATAGAGGAGTCCGTGCGGCGACGAGAGCTCGCTGCCCCTGGATCGTCTGAATCCGCGCGCGCATATCCTCTGCCAGCGCCTTCCCTTCGCGCGATCGCATGCCCTCCAGATCTGTGAGGGCTTGGGTCGTCAGTCGTTGAACGATCTTCGCCAGTTTAGGGTCTTCCGTCGCTTGATCCGATACCGACACCACATCGCGAAGCCCAGCCATAAGCGCAAGATCGATGGAGCCGCTCAGCTTCAGGGATTTCTTGAGAGTACGGAGGGCCTGATGGTACTGCTTCGCGAGGGGTTGGTCAAGATTGACGCTTCCCGCCCGTCCTTTGCCCGCCTGGACGGTCACCGTGATATCGATGCGCCCACGGGTGCAGCGTTGCTGAATGGTTTTCTTGAAAGAGTCTTCCAGGTGACTGAATGGTCGTGGTAGGCGGCAGGCGATCTCGAGAAACCGATGGTTGACGGAACGCATTTCCACCGTCACGGACCCATCCTGCCAGGAGGCCTGTCGTCGGCCGAAACCGGTCATGCTACGAATCATTGAGCCCTTTCTCTTCCATGGGCAGTACCGGTAGACCGGACAAGTGCGGCACTGGGGTTTTCTGGCAAGGCAGACATAACGGCCATGCAATAACAGACGTTGCGAGACAGCCGTCCACTGGGATTTCGGCAGGAGCTGCTGCAGGTCTTGCTCGACCAGGTCTGGATTGTCGGAGCTGGTCAGACCGAGTCGCTTCGCGACGCGCTTCACATGGGTATCGACGACGATACTGGGCTGGCCGAAGGCAGTTCCGGAGTATGACATTCGCGGTCTTTCTGCCGACGCCCGGCAAGGTGATCAATTCTTCCATCGTATGCGGTACCTGTTCACCGAAACGCTCGGTCACGGCTTTTCCGCAGGCGACGAGATGCTTGGTTTTATTTTTGAAGAAACCGGTGGAACGAATTAGCTGTTCGAGTTCAGGAAGATGAGCCGCAGCCAGCTCTGCCGGTTGTCGATACCGTCGGAAGAGCGATGGAGTAACCTGGTTGACACGCTGGTCGGTACATTGGGCGGAGAGGATTGTGGCCACGAGCAGCTCCCAAGGCGAGCGATGCTCAAGTTCCACCTGCGGGTTGGGCATCGTGCGCTGAAGCGTCTTCGCAATCTCTCGGAGACGCGTTCGACGATCCGAGGGTGGTAGAGATTTCGTTGTCATGGCTGGTATCAGAATGGGTTAATTGTGCAGTGGGTTAAGGACGAGATGCAAGCGTACGCGTCGTGGTTGCCGATTTCTGGGAAGAGCCGTCCACCGGAACGATAGCAGCCAGCCGTTCTTCGAGGTGCTGGATCAGTGGGGGCAAGGTCTCCGGATGCAGAGACGAAATTCCGATCGCGCCGTAGCGCCGACACAGGGTCTCCGCTTGACCGGACGGAAGCTGGTCGCATTTATTAAACACCAGGACTCGTGGAATCCCATCGAGTGCGAGGCTTTGAAGCACGGTGTCGACCGATGCCATATGGGCGTCCAGCTCCTTCGCCCCGGCATCGACCACATGCAGGAGGAGGTCGGCATCGCGCAATTCGTCCAATGTCGTTCTAAAGGCTGCGAGGAGATCTTTGGGAAGGTCGCGAATAAATCCCACGGTGTCGGTGATGATGACCTCACGGCCATGCGGAAAACGCAGTCTGCGGCTTGTGGTATCAAGCGTTTCAAACACGCGTGGAGCCGTGCTCACCTGACTATTTGTTAAGACGTTGAGCAATGTCGACTTGCCTGCGTTCGTATAGCCCACGATGGACAGGACCGGGAAGTCTTGTCGGACTCGTCGCGATCGCCGTTGGTCTTGGTGGCGGGCAAAGCCCTCGATCTCTCGCTCCAAATAGTCGATGCGCTCTCTGATGCGCCGGCGGTCCGTTTCGAGCTTCGTTTCACCGGGCCCTCTGCTGCCGATGCCCCCGCCCAAGCGCGAGAGGCTTGTTCCCTGACCGGAGAGACGAGGAAGCAGGTAACGAAGTTGCGCCAACTCGACCTGCACCTTGCCTTCCCGGCTATGTGCCCGTTGCGCAAAGATGTCGAGGATCAGCTGGGTCCGATCGATGACTGTCAGATCGGTGATTTCCGCAATGGCCCGTATCTGCCCGGGAGCTAAATCTTGATCGAAGATCAATAGATCTGCTCCCTTTGCATGGCTTGCATCAGCACGTCCTTGAGTTTTCCGCTCCCCAATTGGAACCGATGATGGCCACCCTGCGTCCGCTGCACTAAACGGTCGATTACCGTGAGATCTGCGGAGGAGGCCAATTCAGCCAGCTCAGCGAGTCGCTCTTCTTGTTCAGCCTTGCTCTTGGGCGAAGCGCTCACGAGGATGGCAGCCTGCGTCTGAGCCATCGTATGCGACCCGTTCTGGCGCTGGAGGTCTGACTCCAATTCACGAATGAATGTCTCGAAGCTTAGAGGGCATTGATGCACCAGTGTAGGCTTGAGCAGTGTATACAGGGACCCTTGCGGGCCTGGTGGATTCAGATGGGCGAGGAAAGCAACCCTGGTTCGCCTTTCGGTGTGACGCTCAATGTTCCGATCATGTCGAGTCGGAGTAACCCAAGCATGGTGAGGTCTTCTTGGGTAAGTGGTTCTCCCTTAAGGCCTGAGCGTATCAGGCGAAGGCCCTCAGCGATCGCGGACTTGTACGAAAGGTGGTCAGCGTCGTTGCCGAGTGGCTCGGCGCCGGCCCCGACAAGGACATCTTGAACCGCGCCGCGCCTGGTGATGACCAGTCCAATGGGGCGGCGTATTTCGTGAGTGAATTGCGCGAGAGTTTTTGCCGCTTCGGCTGAGAGGACTTCATCCACAGGCATACGTCGGCGATAGAGCCGCTCAAGCATGGTGAGCTGGCCGGCGCGGAGACCAAGGACCTGTCCGTGAATATCTGGAATGGGCGTCGTTTCCTTCTCGTCGTTAGTTAGATTGGCGTGTGAATGCAAAGCCAGCGAAGCTTGAGCATCGAGGGCCAGAGATGCACGGAGCCCTGCGTGAAGAGCCTGCCCTCCTGCGGCAGCAATCATCGCGGCATTGTCGGTACAGTAGGCCAACGGGGGAAGACTCAGTCGCACGGTCTCGGCAGTAGCGCGTTGCTGGAGCAGCGCGCGCAATCGAGAATTGGCGGACACGCCTCCGACAACGGCCAACGCGCGAGCGCCGGATGACCGAACTGCGGCAAAGGATTTTTCGACTAAAACGGCCACGATGGCCTCCTGATAGCTGGCTGCCAAATCAGCAATATGCGCCAGGCGAAATTGTCCAGGCATTTCTTGAAGTGTATATAGCAAGGCGGTCTTCAAACCGCTAAAACTAAAATCAAGGCTCCCCTTCTTGAGATAGGAACGTGGAAAATGCAATTGTGTCTGGGTGTCCCCGTCGAGCCAAGCGATCGATGGCTGGCCCCCGGGGTATTCGAGTCCAAGTAACTGAGCGCCTTTGTCGAAGGCCTCCCCTGCCGCGTCGTCTCTCGTAGAGCCAAGGAGTCGGCAGAGACCGCTTGCCTCCTTAAAGTAAAGATGGGTATGTCCACCTGATACGACGAGAACCACAGCGGGTAACGGAAACGTGGGATCCTGCAACCAGGCGGAGGCGATGTGGCCTTCAAGATGGCTTACGCTAGCCACCGGAATATTCAAGGCATAGGCAAGTGCTTTTGCATAGTTGATTCCGACGAGCAGTGAGCCGGCCAGGCCTGGTCCTTGGGTGACGGCGATTCCAGTGAGATCTGTCCACACGTGACCGGCTTGCTGCAGTGCCTCAGATGAAACAGCTTCAATCGATTCAATGTGGGCACGGGAGGCAAGCTCAGGAACGACACCTCCGAATCGTCGATGAACAGCATGCTGCGACGTAATAATGTTCGAGAGGACGACGCCGTCTTCGGCAAGCACCGATGCGGCGGTTTCATCACATGACGTCTCGATTCCAAGGATAGGCCCCGGTATCCAGGCTGCGGTGGGCTGTTCTGCGGCCTTCATGGTGAAATCTTTTCCGATCACGTGAACCGGATCGTGAAAATGGATAATACTCAGAGAGGCCAATAACACGGCCCTTGTGGCCTCTGGCGCCACAAGGGCCGTGTTGTACTCTCCGCGACGGTGTCGCGCAGGTACAGGGCTGGGACATTAGACGCCAGCCATCGCCTCCTGCTCGATGAATGCTGGAGCACCATCACGAAGCACCACGCGGATCTTTCGACATTCCTTGAATCGTCCCCTAATCATTTCTTCGGAGAGCGGATCGCCGATCGCGCGCTGGATCGTTCGGCGCATCGGTCTGGCTCCGTAGAGCGGTTCATACCCTTCCTTTAATCAACCACTGCTTGACGTCGTCCTCGACTTCGATCTCCACCCCTTTTCAAGGAGACGCAGGTTGAGTTCACCCAAGAGGATGTCGAGAATGCTATAGAGATGTGTCTTGTCCAATTGATGAAAGACCACGATCTCGTCGATCCGGTTCAGAAACTCAGGACTGAACGACCGGCGCAATTCGCCCAACACTTCTTCCTTCTTATGGCGCTCTTGGTCACCTTCCGTGCTCTGGAATCCGAGCGAGACCCCTTCTGAATCAACTTGGTCCCGATATTGGAGGTCATGATGATGACGCAATTCTTGAAGTCGACTTTGCGTCCGAGGCTGTCGGTCAACACCCCGTCGTCCAAGACTTGTAGCAGAATATTGAATACGTCAGATGGGCCTTTTCGATCTCGTCGAACAGGACCACTGAATAGGGCCGACGACGGACTCGTTCAGTCAATTGGCCGCCTTCTTCGTATCCCACGTATCCCGGAGGGGCTCCGAAGAGTCGTGAACTGGTAAACTTTTCCTGATATTCGGACATGTCTATCCGAATGAGTGAGTCTTCGCTATTGAAGAGGAACTCAGCTAACGTCCGTGCCAGCTCGGTTTTTCCGACCCCGGTGGGTCCCAGGAAAATAAAGGACCCGATAGGCTTCTTTGCTTCCTTCAGGCCGGCACGTGACCGCCGAATGGCACGGGCCACTGCAGAGATCGCTTCGTTCTGTCCGACCACACGTTTATGGAGGAATTCCTCCATACGCAGCAGCTTGTTTGATTCTTCCTCTTCAAGCTTGAAGAGCGGAATCCCCGTCATCTTGGAGACGACATAGGCCACTTCTTCTTTCCCGATCGTCGGTTTGTTTTTTCCTGATTTTTCTTCCACTCGCGCTTGGACTCATCGAGGAGTTTGCGTAATCGTTCTTCTTCCTCGCGATGGCGAACGGCCTCCTCGAAGTTCTGCATCGAAATAGCCAATTCTTTTTCACGAGAGACTTTTTTCAGCTCTTGCTCCATCGCCTTCAGTTCCGACGGCAGCGCATAGGTTTGCAACTTAGCCCGTGATCCTGTCTCGTCGATCAAATCGATGGCCTTGTCCGGCAGGAAACGGTCGCTAATGTATCGATCGGACAGTTTGACTGCTTCGAGGATGGCCTCTTCGGAAATCTCGACACCATGATGTTCTTCGTAGCGATCGCGAAGCCCTTGGATGATCAGCACCGTTTCATCGATGCTCGGCGGCTGGACGTGAATCGGTTGGAACCGTCGCTTGAGAGCTCCGTCTTTTTCTATATGCTTTCGGTATTCATCGAGCGTGGTGGCGCCGATACATTGGATTTCGCCCCGTGACAGAGCGGGCTTGAGCATGTTGGACGCATCGATCGATCCTTCCGCCGCCCCTGCTCCCACCAATGTATGGAGTTCATCAATGAATATAATGATGTTTCCAGCCTGGACGATCTCTTTCATGACGACCTTCAGCCGTTCCTCGAATTGGCCACGATATTTCGTTCCTGCAACCAGCGAACCGAGGTCGAGTGCAATGACGCGTCGTGAGAGAAGATTATCCGGCACTTCGGACTGGACGATACGCTGGGCAAGACCTTCGACGATAGCGGTCTTGCCGACGCCGGCCTCCCTGATGAGCACGGGATTGTTTTTCGAACGACGACTCAGGATCTGAAGCACCCGCTCGATTTCGTCGGCTCGGCCGATGACGGGATCTAGCTGCCCTGCCTGGGCAAGTTGGGTCAGGTCGCGACCAAACTCATCGAGCGCTGGGGTGTTGCTCTTCCGGTCGCGCTCACGAGGGGCGGACTTCCGCAAGAATGTCACAGTCAATTGTCGGGCGGTCAGGAGATTAGCGCCCAAGCTGCGGAGGATCTTTCCGCCGATCCCCTCCTCTTCTCGGAGGAGGCCCAATAAGAGGTGTTCACTGCCGATATGATTATGCCCTAGAAGACGGGCTTCCTCGACTCCGTATTCGATGACCTTCTTGACTCGAGGGCTGAATGGGATCTCACCAAAGGTCATGGTAGTCCCCCGCCGGGTAAATTCCGTTCAATTTCCAGGCGGACTTGCTCGGTGGAGAGCCCCATCTTTTTCAAGATCATCAGGGCAATCCCATCAGATTCACGGAGAATGGCCAAGACGAGATGCTCGGTTCCAAGGTAGTCGTTTTGATGACGCTCTGCCTCTTCCCGCGCGAGGATGATGATCTTCCGGCCCTTATCCGTAAATCTTTCGAACATCCTGCCTCCTTATTAAGGGGAGCTTGTAACCGGTTTCATGCGCGCAAAGTTCTCGAAAAATCTGGTCTAATTCTAACTAGACGGATTTTAAGTGTCAAGACTAGGAGATAATCGCACAAGCCGCGAACTGGAGTGGACAGAATACAAATGGCGAAGGCCGCCTGTGTTCTGATTCGTTGACTTCAAAAGAACCCTGCCGATACAATCGCGCACATTTTCGTCTGATCTCTCGGTAGAATCAGAATCAGGACAGGGTTTCACTACATGAAAAGCAAAAGCGTCGGGATTCTGACAAAGCCGAGGTTTCCCGAAATTGAACGTACGCTGCGAGATGTGGTCGGCTGGCTTCGAGCTCGAAGCATCGATGTGGTTTTGGACACGACGTCGGCGATGTTTCTCGGTGAACAGGGGGGTATCAGAAAACTCAGCTGGCGAACCAAGCGGATGTACTTCTGGTCTTGGGCGGCGACGGAACCATGCTCAATGCCGCGCGACTTGCCGGGGAACGAAGCATCCCCATCCTCGGCGTCAACATGGGTGGACTCGGTTTTTGACCGAGGTCCGGTTGGACAACCTGTACCCCTCGCTCGAACGGGTATTTGCGAATGACTTTGTTCTCGATGAGCGACTCATGCTCCGGACGCATATTCATCGGCATGGAGAAACGGTTGCGCAAGGGGTGGTGTTGAACGATGTCGTGATCAGCAAGGGTACGCTCGCCCGCATGATCGAACTGAAGATCGCTATTCAAGGACGATTTGTGACCAACTTGCGTGGCGACGGGTTGATCGTCAGCAGCCCGACTGGATCAACCGCCTACTCCCTTTCAGCTGGAGGGCCCATTATTGATCCGGCAGTCCAGTCATTGATCCTGACGCCGATATGTCCTCATACGCTGACGCATCGGCCACTGATCGTGCCTGGCAATGCAGAGATCGATGTGACACTCACCAGTAAAGACGACGGCGCCATGGCGACGCTCGACGGACAGGTGGGAGTGGCGATCACGCAGGGAGATACGGTCGTGATCCAGACCTCCGGAGCACCGGACCCGATTGATCCGATTTCCGGAGAGTAATTACTACGACGTGCTGAGAGAGAAACTTAAATGGGGGGACAGATAGAAACGAGTAGGACAGTTCGTTATGCCTTGCCGCGCTCGATCAATTCGATCATTTCCTGATTGCTTGTGTATTTGAACTCTCCGATACACTCCTTTTCACTCCAGTGAACCTTTCATTAGATTCAAGTATACGCAGCCCCTCCAGATCGACCGGATGGCTCTTATGCGCCTTGAGAATCGCGGCGAGCTTGTCGAGGACAATTTTTGCCTCAGGGCGGCTCCCCGGTGTTTTCGTCGCGAGATATCTGCGTACAGCACCTCCGCGCACCAATCCCCGTCCCGTTTGGCAATACCGACTAAGCCTTCGCTCGCTTTCCTCGCCCACCCGGCGAGAAATATGCCATCCATGATTTTCCCAGAGGCTTCATCGTATGCTTGGAAGAGCGAGTCGTCTGGGTCGTTGCCGGTCTTGTTGGGATTGGTGATGAAGAGGCCGCCCTTGTATGGCAGGCCAACGGTTTGATCGACTTTGTCGCCGACCGCAAAGATGACGGCATCGCATGGGAATTCATAATACTGCTTCAGTCCTACCGCCACGGTATCCTCGCCTTTCGGATCGAGTTTATTGTCCTCCATCTCGAGCCCACGCACCCGGTTGTGGCCGTCGACAAGGATGCGTTTCGGCGAAGCAAGAAACTTAAAGCCCATCTTCGTATCACTAATTTTCGGTTCGCATTTCTTGAATTCGTCCGTGAGGGCCTTCAAGACCTCATCGGCCTTCTGGCCAACCGCTGCCAGGCGATCCTTGATTCGAGCGACCTCTTCCTTGATGCCCTCGATGTCCATGTTGGAGCAGACCGCTCGGATTTCTTTGGGATTATACTTCCGTTCGACTGGCCCGCGTCGCACGATCGCCGTGACTCGTTCGACTTTTTATAGCGAGTCAGCCAGTGCGCGATATCGACCATCACATCGCCTGCCCCGATGACCGCCACGTGCTTGCCCATATCGAACGGACGATCGCCGAAGCCAGGCAGCCGATTGAAATGGTAGACCACATCCTTCGCGTGGAATACGCCCTTCGCTGAGTCTCCTTCCACGCCGATCGCCTTCGTCCCCTGGGCGCCAATCGAAAAGATTACCGCGCTGGCGCCAAGCCCGCGGACGTCTTCCACCGTCAGATCCTTGCCGGTCCCAATAGAGACATTGCCGAAATAATGTACGTTTCGCTGTTCGAGCAGCTCCCAATATTGCTTCTTGAGGCCGCCCCGGAGTTTGAGCTTCGCGGGGAAGATACCGTATTCAGCCAGCCCGCCGAATTTGATGTCCCGGTTAAGAATGATGATCTCGTGTCCCGCTCTCGCCAGTGAACTCGCGACAGCCATCCCGGCTGGTCCAGCGCCGGCCACAATAATCACGTGCGATGTCGTTGCGCTCATGCGTTGTTTCCTGGAAATATGGATAGAAAATGTCTAGAACCTCAACAGTTCCGCGGACTTTAGCATAGCTGGCTTTCGACTGTCAAAGAGGCGGGCAGACTTTCCCTCCTATCCTCCGGCACTTCCGACTGGTCCACCCGGCTCGGTCATACGCCAGGGATCGAGCAGTTCGTTGAGCCGTTTGTCTGGCAGGACTTTTTGCTCCTTGGCCATTTCGCGGACGGTCTTGCCTGACTTGTAGGCGTCCTTTGGCGAGCTTCGCTGCAGCCTCGTACCCGATCTCAGGCGCCAGGGCAGTGCACATCGCGAGGCTTTCTTCAATCAGGCTCTTGCAGCGCTGCTTCGTTCGCCTTGATGCCTTCGATACATTTCAATCGCGAAGTTGTCTGACAGCGGTCGCGAGCAGCTCGATGGATTGCAACAGGTTGTAGGCCATCACCGGGAGCATCACGATCAGCTCGAAGTTGGCCGCCTGTCCTCCCACTGTGACCGTGACATCGTTGCCGATCACCTGAGCGCAGACCATCGTCGACCGATTCGGCGATGACCGGGTTGACTTTGCCCGGCATGATGGACGAGCCTGGCTGCGTCTCCGGCAGATTGATCTCTCCCGAGCCCGCAGCGTGGGCCGGAGCCGAGCCACCGAATGTCGTTGGCGATCTTCATGAGGCTTACGGCGATGGTCTTCAACTCCCCGCTTGCTTCGACCAACGAATCCTGTGTGGACTGCGCTTCAAAGTGGTTTGTTGCTTCTGTAAACGTGCAGCCGGTCTCTTTGGAAACGATTGCCATCACCTTGGCGGAAAACTTTGGATGGCAATTGAGCCCTGTGCCGACTGCAGTGCCGCCAAGCGCGACTTCGCTTAGGGCTTCTTGCGCCCGCTTGACCCGTTGAATGCCGAGCTCAATCTGACGCGCATAGCCGCCGAACTCCTGACCCAATCGCACAGGCGTCGCATCCTGCAAATGGGTCCGACCGATCTTGACGATCTTGTCGAACTCTTTCGCTTTGCGAGTGAGTGCTTTCTGCAAGTAGGTAAGTGCCGGCATGAGCTGCTGTTGCATCATCTCTCCGGCAGCGATGTGAATCGCCGTGGGAATGACATCGTTGCTGGATTGGCCCAGATTGACGTGGTCGTTTGGATGCACCAGCTTGCTGCCCTCGTGCTCCGCCTAATAGCTCGGTGGCACGATTGAGATCACCTCGTTGGTGTTCATGTTCGTCGAGGTGCCGGAGCCGGTTTGGAAAATGTCTACGGGGAATTCGGCATCGAGCTTGCCATCGACCACTTCGGTCGCTGCCTGGTTGATCGCATCCGCGGATTTCTTTGTCAAGGAGGCCCAGCGACTGATTGACCGTGGCGGCAGCGCGTTTGATTAACCCCATCGCCCGGATCATGGCGCGGGGAAATCGCAATGAGCTGATCGGGAAATTCTCGATGGCACGGGCGGTCTGCACACCATAATAGGCAGAGGCCGGTACGGCCAGCTCACCCATCGTATCGCGTTCAACTCTGGTCGCAAGGGATGGCTGAGTCGCTGCCGCTGTGGGTATCTTCTTCATGCGCCTACTCCAGTGTAAAGGGTTCTCAAGCTTGCGGGCGCCATGATAAACTCAGCTCCCCTACTTGCACAAGGGTGTCGCTCGATGGACGGCTCGCACATTGTTGTTGACGCCTTCGCTGGTGGTAAAGGAGGCGACTCCCGGGCTTTCACGCTTGAAGGAAACCGGCGGACAGTGACTGAAATCCTGACTTGCTGGTATACGGAAACGCACTGTTATTTCCGCGTTCAGGCTGACGACGGTCATCGCTATGTGTTGCGCAACGATCTGGACAATCTCATCTGGGAGCTCGTGATGGGCGAAACGACCAACGGTGAGACCTAGGCCTAACTGCCTACTAAAGAAGGGGCCCGCCGGAGCGGGCCCCTGTTCAGGCCGGATGGTGGTGGCTATCGATTAGGCAACCTTGACTTCGATCGCTTTCGGCTTTGCCTCTCAGACTTGGGCAGCTGGAGATTCAGAACCCCATCCTTGAATTCGGCCTTCACCTTTTCCTCATCAACCAGATCGGGCAATGTGAAGCTTCGGACGAAGCTGCCATAGGAACGTTCTACCCGATGGTATTTTTTCCCGGTCTCTTCCTTCTCCTGCTTCCGCTGACCCTGGATCGTGAGGACGCCGTCTTCCAGTGTGACCTTCACATCCTCTTTCTTCACATCAGGGATCTCCGCCTTAATCTGGTATCCCCCTCCGTTTCGCTGACGTCCACGGATGGTACCCAGTCGGCAACGACCATGGTTTCCTTGCCGTTCGTCCGAGGCAGAGCCGGGCGGCTAAACATCCGATTCAACCGATCCGACATATCTTCAAGTTCACGAAACGGATCCCACCGTACGAGTGTCATGTTAGACCTCCTTCTTGTTCGTTATTCACTGTTTCAGAATGTCTATTCGCGGCGCGCGCCGATTGCTCCGTACTGAACGCTGACGACAGATAAGTTACCACTAGCTGCCGCGGAGTCGTAAGCGGTGTTGGCCACTGTTGGAAGGCGGCGAGATGGCTAGAGGAGAAGACCTGCTAGCGTTGCTCGATAGGGCACGTACGGCCGGCCATGCTCACCGGAATAAATCTGGTCCGGGCGGAACAGTTTGTTCTCCTGAAGCTGTTCAAGCCAATGGGCCAGCCATCCCGACACCCGCGCCATCGCAAATAACGGTGTGAACAGATCAGTCTCGATGCCCATCTTGTCGTAGACGATCCCGGGTAGAAGTCGACGTTGGGATATATCCCTTCCCCTTCAGCAATTCTTCCGCGATCCACTCGACCTCCAAGGCAACCTCGTACAATGGTGAAGTACCACTCTCCTTGAAGAGTCGCTCGCACAATCCTTGGAGGATTGTCGCACGCGGATCTTTGACCTTGTACACCCGGTGACCGAAACCCATCAGCTTCTGTCTCGCTCGGATCTGTTCTTCAAGGTACGATCGGGCCTTCTTGGGCTCACCAATCTCCTTGAGCATCTGCACGACTTCTTCGTTGGCCCTGCCATGCAGCGGGCCCTTCAGGAGCCCCGATGGAGGATGCGACGACGGTATAGGGATCAGCCAGCGTCGATGCGGTGACCATTCCGGTGAACGTTGAGGCATTCATCGTATGCTCGGCATGGAGGATCAGGCAGTCGTCGAAAATGGTGCCCCACAGAGGAGAGAGGCTCTGTCTCAGTCAGCATATACGAGGAAGTTTTCTGAAAATCCGAGATCGTCGCGCGGTGGAATGTACTCGTTCCCATATCGCAGACGCGCCCAGGCCGCGACGATCGTAGGCAGTTTGGCAACAAGCCGGACGGCAGACCAATAGTTATTTTCGACGTCCTGAACATTCCGGCCTGGATAAAACATGCCCAAAGCAGCGACCGCAGCTTGCAAGGCGTCCATGGGATGCCCCTGTTCAGGAAGGCATTTCAACAAGTCGACAATCTTAAACTTGATGCGACGGTGATGGACGATGTCCTCGTTCCATCGCGCAAATTGCGGTTGAGTGGGAAGGTGTCCAAAGAGCAAGAGATAAGCGGTTTCAAGATAGGACGATCGCAGGCAGAGTTCTTCGACACGGATGCCGCGATATTCCAGCACACCGCGCTGTCCGTCCACATCGCTAATCGCGGATTTGGCTGCAGGAACACCGGCGAGTCCCGGCATAAAATCATGTGGCATGATCGTGCTCCCTCACCTGAGCGCCAGAAAGCATCAAGCGTGAGGACAGTCTATCATGTTCGGTGAGGCAAGACCTTGAAATGGCTTTTATCGGTTGGCATACTCAAGTTGCTGGCCGTGTATGACTCGAGAAAGCCCCATGTCCCTGCGGGTAATGATCCTCATTGGATGTTGTGTTCTCGCTCTGGGGTTCATGATGCTCTGGATAACACCGGCGACGACATCGCAGCCGAGGTTGGTCAAGCCGGTCGATTCAGGCATCCTGATCCACGGGGCAGAGTCTTCCGCCGGCCAGCCGAGATCTCGTATGGATCATCCAGATACGATAGATTCACGCGAGAAATGAGCTAGGTAGAGGAGGTAAGCGATGGCTTCGCGTCTGTCCTTCCTCCTGATATTGCTCGGACTCATCGGAATGGGACCAGCCTTCTTAGTCCAGGCCGACGGCGAGACTCTTGGTTTTGCCGTTGTCAGCGAGGTGCCAAAAGATAAGGCGCGGGTCTCGGCGAAGGTCTCGGTGAATGACGCAGTGTCAGATATGAAGTTACTCGCATCGGAAATGATCATCAATAATCTGATTTGGAAAAAACTCGAAATCTGCCATGCGATGAGGATAGAAGGATTCAAAGTCACTGAAGGATTTCAGATTGTCACGGTGCATATGATCGATGCCGGCATGCTGCCGATGTCCTTACAGTCGTTTGCGGGCGATTGCTTGATTAAGAAAGCGATCGAGATCGCGCCGACTGGTCGGACTAGCCTGGACAGGGTTGGCGGGTTGCGGCAGAACTAGTCGTGGTACGCGTGGAAATTCACTGGGCCGCACGACTAAGACAACAATAGGGAAACCTCGCACAGGATGCTGCAAAAGGCCGTCCAGCAAGGCCGCAGCCGATGATAGCACCGGAGGCGTAACTTTCTCCCGCCGCCCCGAACTGCTAGCGCAGTTCTATCCCGATGGGCTACGGTGAGGATGCTTCGAGGTGAGAACGACGCTGGCGGACTTTTTCAGCATCCTGCTAGGCGCGTCGGCATTCCGGACACAGGGTGGGCTCTTCCGCGGCGTCACATTCCTCGGCGGTCAAGGGGAAAGAGTTGTTCGCACTGCCGGCAGGGGCGAATCTCGAAATAGGCGGTTCCCCTCTCGTCGATGTCGGTAGGCAAGAACAGCTCCCGCGGGTCATATCCGATCACGCCGCCGTCGGAGAATTTGACGATGGCCAAGCGGTCGTTAAAGACCTCGAAGGTTCCTTCCTGCCCTTTTCTGGTCAATACATGCCCGAGAACAAACACGGGCTGTCCCTTGCGCTTCGTGCGGAGGTCCCGTAAGGTATGTTGCGTGTCCGTGGTGCAGGAAAACTGGCCACTGGAGCTGGTTCCGAAGATTGGCGTTGGCATAATGCGGGTTCACGGGAATAAGATCAAGTCCCATGTATCATACAGGCAAAAATGGCGTCAAGGTAGGCAAGACGTTGAGCCTAAGGAGTTTGGACATGGCTGATGTGACGATTTACCAGAAACCAACCTGTAGCACATGCCGTCAGGCGGTGCAGTTATTACAAGAGAGCGGCAAGCCCTTTACGACCGTTAATTACTATGAGAAGCCTTTCACAAAGGCGCAACTTAAGAACCTGTTGAAGAAAGCCGGGCTTTCCCCGAAGGACATACTGAGAACCAAAGAGGACAGTCTACAAGGAGCTCGGTTTGGCGAAAAGAATCTTTCAGATGATGAATGGCTTGATGTGATTGATCACCCACCCGGACCTCATTCAGCGCCCGATTGTCGAAAAGGGTGCGAAGGTGATCTTGGCCAGGCCTGCAGAGTCTCTGAAAGGAATTCTCTAACAGCGAGCTAGGCTCCGTAGTCTCCACTTGGGATAACTCTTCCAGATCCGGCATGAGACCGTCGTGCCGGATCAGCCGCTTCTAGTCCTCGCTTGACCACGTTCCCTCCTATCCCTTTGGCCTCATAGAGGCCGCGATAGGCCGACTTTGATCACTCAGCGTCAGAGTCGCACTGTCGTCAACTTTTTCCCCCACGCCGATACTCAGGGTAATCTGGAAGTGCTTGGTCGCGTGCTCCGGTCTTCTGGGCCTCTCGTTGCCTTTTCCCAGACCCGATCGCGTCCTCGGAGGAGCAAACTGATGGCCCCGATCGTTTTCCGGACGGCCTCCAGCGTACCCAAGGTTTCTGTGGTTGATTTTCCAGGGAACAGTACGGTGAGGTCCTCTCCGGTCGTACGGAAGACCTGCCCATCAGAACAAGCGGCCATGAACTCTGGGTGCAACCAGTTTGAGAATCTGTTCGCTTACAGGCTTCCCGTGAGTATTGGCATACTGAGTCAGCTGGTCGATACTGATGACTGCGACGGAGAATCGTCTTGCCGAGTTGCGCGATCGCTTCGTCATAAGCCAGGCGACCGGGAATGCCGGTGAGTTCGTCGCGATAGGTCCGTTGATAGAAGGATTGAAGCAATGTGACGAAGAGGATCAGTCCGGCGGCCATGAAGAAATTTGACGGTTGCCAGCCGTAGCGGCTCGTATGATAGGCCACGAAAATGGCAAAAGAGCCCAGATTGCGCCTCCCTCCAGTGGGTCGCGATGAAGGAGCGAATCGTATCACGTGCAGCAGCAACGCTGTGGCGAAGGCAAACAACGCCGGCTGCGGAATCGGTGTCCAGTCCATGTACTGCGCAGGGAATGTACTCGCGTGTGAAAGAGGAGGCCAGGTCATGCTGGTCCGGAAGACAGAGCCAGAGCAGCAGAAAGGGTTGAACCAAGACGAGGCACTGACACGCGTCAAGCCACGAAGCGTCGAGAGTGAATCTTCTTTGACGAATGGAAAAGGCCAGCAGGTTGAGAGGGACAAGAAAGGCGGTGATGGCGACAATAGTTGGTTACGGCCGCCTGGTCGGCATCGGTGGCGGAGAACAAAACTAGGGCGCGATCCGCAAGTGCCAGCACCAGGAGTGAAAGGATCATGCGGCTGCTGGCAAAATACCAACCAAAGATGAGCCCAAACGTGAGGACGATATACGGCAGGGCTGCGATCGGCTGTTGCAGCCACACTGGGAGTCCCCTGGGGACGAAGAAATCCAATCGCGATGAGAAAATCAGCCCCCAGGGAAGAGAACAGCGAGGATGGATTTCCAAAGCAGGCTCAGCATGGTTCGTACCTGTGTCATAGAGTGGTTTGGAGGCCTCTAGAGGGCTGCCAGATCCATACCAGGCTGTCCTTGCCTAGGGAGGAGGCTGTAGAAAGCAATAAAACAACGATACCTGTAAAACCGATGGCTTTTCCAGGTGAAACTCACAGCTTCCTCAGCCGCCTTGTGAGGGAGCCACCAGGACAAGGGCTGAGTCAGGGCCGCTTTTGTACAGTCAGAAGAGGTTGTTGCCAGGCAGGGAAGATGAGAGACGGATCGTCAGCTTGAAGCGTTCGAGGGCGTTCCTGGGTCATCCGGAGGGCACCTGAGGTTCGGTCTACGGTAATGGTGACCGCTCCATCTAACACTTGTAATAGTAAGTCACCAGCCAGTTGTCGCCGCCAGCCACGGAGGATGGGTAGATCAAGGGCTGTCCGACTCTGCTCTGGCGTCCACGAGTATCTGCAGGTCGGCGCTGGTGGCGAGCATGGTGGGGGCAATCCCCTGCTCTGCTGCGCGGGCTTTCAGCACAGCTTGCAGGAGTTCGACAATACCGGTCGACTCAGGATCCGGTTTTCGCTCGGAAGGAACCTCAGGCCATGCTGACGGTGGGAGTGCCAGTGCTGCGGTGATGGTGGCCAGGAGTTGTCCTCCGTGTCGATCGACGTCGGAAGAATGGACACCGCGGAGACCACGAAGCTCGTTGACCGATTTGGGTGGATGGCGTGCGAGTTGGAGGAGCACCTCGTCTCGCATGACGCGTCCGCGCGGCACGTTCCGGCGGCGGGCTTCCGCTTCTCGCCAGGCAGCCAATTCACGAAGCACTGCAGCCCCTTTGGAGGCTTGAGCGTGTCCCAGCCACCGAATTCGTTGGTAGCGTTCCTGCGGCTCTCGACCTTTTTTCTCCCACTGCCGTTTCGAGGCGCGCAAATTCCTCACTGACCCACTCCGAACCGGCCGAGTGTGCTCAGGCGATTCCTGTAGATGCGTATGGATTGACAGAAGGAATTCAACATCTTCCAAGGCGTACGCGATTTGGTCATCCGAAAGCGGTCGCGCACTCCAGTTGGTAAAGGTATGGGCTTTCGCCAGCTTCGTGCCGTGGAGTCGCTGGACCAAGTTCGCATAGGCGACTTGGGCGCCATACCCGACCATGGCGGCGGCGATCTGGGTATCGAAAAACGGTTTCGGGATCTGCCCTGCGTGTATGGCAAAAAGATCGAGATCTTGCCGCCCGGCGTGGACGATTTTCTCAATTTTGGTATCACAGATGAGTTCCCAGAAGACGTCGAGCGATCCGCTGGCCTGCACGGCAGGAAAGTCGATGACGGCAGCGGTGGTGGCGGTAGCGACTTGGATCAGTTCGAGTCGTGGAATAAAGGTGTCTTCCCCGACGAATTCCGTATCCAGAGCCAGTCGAGGACTCTGCCGCAACGTGTGGCAGAGGGATTCAAGCGCACGCTGGTCAGTCACATACGGCAGAGGTGGATTGGAGGATGTCACCGTGGTCTCATTCTGTTGGACGGTAGGTGGCGTCTGGTGACCGCGGAGGCTCGGTATTGCTGAGGCTCAAGTATTCCTTCAGGAACTGGTAGGCCTCCAGCATACGGCGCAATTCCGGTTCGGCGCTGCGGTCGCCGTTATTCGAATCAGGATGGAGTTGTTTGGCCTTGTGACGAAATGCAGCGGTGACATCGGCGAGCGAACTGCCGAATTCCATCGCCCATCGCGGCATACGCGTCCATCGCGTTGTTGATGCCGCTCGATCCTTGTGACAGGTCGCCGCCTCCCCCACCAGCGGCTTTCAACATATCAGCCAGGCTGATTTTCTTGCGCCGGCGACGGGGACGCTCGCGTACTCTCGCTGTCGAAATCGTCCCATCGGTCTTCGACAAACTCGAGACGGGATTCCAGCCGCATCGCGGCCGGAGAGATCACGGATTTCCCCAATCTCTTCTTCAATCTGGACCAGTGACTTGATGATTTCCTCCAGCCCTTGTTCAACACGAAAGAAGCTGTCGACCCGCTCCTGCATCATCGTATCGACGGCGAGTTCCAGACTCTCTTCGGCTTTCGGGCGCAACGACTCGATCGCGTCGCCTCATCCCCTTCTGAAACTTGATAAATTTGCTTTGTGAAAAGGGCATGTGAACCACGCTCTCTCCAAGGGCGCGCATTGTAGCACAGCCTGGTCGCATGCCAGAAGGGTAGCGGACACAGCTGGATTCATGTGGGTTGAATGGTCAGCGATGACGCGAAGTCGTCGCTGAGTTTGGTGCGGCGCCGGGCCACACCCGTGTCACGTGCGGCTGCCGCCACGGCCTTTGCTACGCGCGGGACGATTTCCTTATCGAACACGCTCGGAATAATGTAGTCCTCGCTGAGAGCCGCAGGGGGAATGGTCTCAGCCAGAGCCTTGGCCGCGGCCAGTTTCATCGCTTCGTTGATATCGCGCGCCTGCACGTCCAGCGCACCCCGAAAGATGCCGGGAAAGGCGAGCGCGTTGTTGATTTGATTCGGATAGTCCGAGCGCCCGGTCGCAAAGATCCGACAGTGGGAAGCAGCTAATTCACGAGGGACTTCAGGGTCGGGATTGGCCATGGCAAAGACGATACGATCAGCCGCCATGAGATCCAGATCTTCCGCCGTGAGGATATTGCCGACCGATAATCCGATGAAGACATCGGCTCCCTTGAGGGCGTCTTGGAGTGTCCCTTGAGGACGATCTGGGGTCATGCAGGAGGCGAGATCTGTTCGGCAAGCCCGCAGCTGCTGGCCGTCCCCTCGTAAGACGATACCTCGCGGCTCGCATCCGATCAGGTGAGAGAGGCCGGCGGCAAGCAGTATCCTGCAGCAGGCGGTTCCAGCAGCGCCGAGACCATTGACGACCACGCGGATGTCCTCCATCCGTTTCCCGGTGACAGTCAGTGCATTGGTCAAGGCAGCGAGGATCACCACAGACGTGCCGTGCTGATCGTCATGCATCACCGGTATATCCAAGCTGGCTTTTAAGCGGCGTTCGATTTCGAAACAGCGCGGAGAACTGATGTCTTCCAAATTGATGGCGCCGAAACCCGGCGCAATGGCCTGAACTGTGCGAACAATTTCGTCAGGATCTTGCGTGTTGAGGCAGATCGGCCATGCATCGATTCCCGCAAATTCTTTGAACAGCATGGCTTTGCCTTCCATCACGGGTAACGCGGCTTCCGGACCAAGATTGCCGAGGCCCAGCACCGCAGATCCGTCGGTGACCACGGCAACCGTGTTGCCCTTGCCGGTAAAGGCATAGGCTTTGGTCTTGTCCTTCGCGATGGCTTGCGAAACCCGTCCGACTCCCGGCGTATAGACCATCGACAGCACGTTTCTTGTGGTAATGGGCAACTTGCCTTTGGACACGAATTTTTCCGCCGAGGTGCAGAAGGAAAATCCGGTCGGAAGCCGAGAGGACTTTCACGTCCGGCAGTGCCCTGATCCGAGCGAGCACCCGCTCTCCATGCGCTTCACTCTGGACGTCGATGGTCACGTCCGGCACCATACGGCTCGGACGTTGCAGAGACGATATCCACGGCGCCCAAGTTGGCACCTTCCTCGGCCAGGACGGCGGCCACTTTTGCGAACATGCCTGGTGTGTTGGCAAGTTCAAGGCGAACGGTCAGGCGGTAATTGGAGTAGGGTTCAATGTCCGTCATGGCTGGTCATTCATTTCACATTAAAGACTACCACAAGGCTGGTTACTGAACCAGAGCTGATTGTGTGTTGTCCATTCTATATTAGGCGGGAGAGGACGAAAAGTGAACTGTTGACAGCACGACGCAATTTTCGCTAGCGTACTTCCTGTTCATGCTACTTGAATGGGCAAACGCCAACCCAACAATCACTTATACATAAAGGAGGTGACACATTATGAAGAGCATGGTGATGGCAATCATGGCAGTGGCAGTGGCGGTGACCGTTCAGCGCTCCAGCCTTCGCTGGTGACGCAAAGACGGAGAAGAAGGATGAGAAGAAGGGCGGCTACGTCCTCGTGTACGGTGACGAGAAGAAAGACAAGAAGGACGAAAGAAGGGCGGCTACATCCATACCTTCGGCGATGAGAAGAAGGACGAGAAAAAGAAGGATGGCAAGTAAGCGCGACGGAAGTCGTATGTCCGATCAGACAAGCCGCACATAAACGATTTTGCTGAGGCCTGTGATCTCACGATCGCAGGCCTCTTTCCTTATTCGCTCATTGACCCCTCTCCGGCCTCGATGCTACCGTGGGATCATGCACACTGCACCAGACGCAGCGAGATCTAATCGCCTCATCCACGAAACCAGTCCGTATCTCCTCCAGCATGCCTCAAACCCGGTCGACTGGTACCCCTGGGGACCGGAAGCCTTGCAGGCAGCCAAAGCGCAGAACCGCCCCATCCTGCTCTCGATCGGATATTCCGCCTGTCACTGGTGCCACGTCATGGAGCGGGAGTCATTTGAGAACGAGAGCCATTGCGTCACTCATGAACCGGCATTTTGTCTGTATCAAGGTCGATCGGGAAGAGCGCCCCGATCTCGACGAGATCTATATGCAGGCCACGGTAACCCTCAATCACGGTCAGGGTGGATGGCCGATGACGGTTTTCCTGACGCCGGATCAGGAGCCGTTCTTTGCCGGCACGTATTTCCCCCTGACGATCGTTGGGGCCGTCCCGGGTTCCCCAGCCTGCTCAAGAAAATCGCAGATGCGTGGGAACAGGATGCCGCCGGTCTCATGAATCAAGCGCGTCAATTGACTGAACGGTTGAAGAACGAACTCAAAACGGTGTCCCCCGTCTCGGTCAGTGTCTCCATACTGGATGAAGCCGTGACGCAATTCCGTGAGGATTTCGACGAGCGCCACGGAGGATTCGGCAGTGCGCCAAAATTTCCCCGTCCGCGGGGCTCTGCGTTGCTCCTCCGTTGTTACCGCCGAACAGGAGAGAGCCGAACCTTGCAGATGGTCACGCGCACGCTCGATGCGATGGCGGCCGGAGGGATCTACGATCATATCGGTGGCGGGTTCGCACGGTACTCCACCGACGAGCGCTGGCTGGTTCCCCATTTCGAGAAGATGCTCTACGACAATGCCCTCCTGGCGCGGACCTACCTGGAGGCCTATCAGGTGACCAAGCAGGCCTCCTATCGTCAGGTCACAACGGAAGTGATCGATTATATTCTCCGGGAGATGACCGACCCTGCCGGAGGGTTCTCATTCCGCGACGGATGCGGACTCGGAAGGGGTCGAAGGAAAGTTTTCGTCTGGACGCCGGCGGAGGTTCAGGCGGTGCTGCAGAATGCCGAAGATACCCGCCGATTCTGTGCCTGTTACGATATTACCGATCAGGGGAATTGGGAACATCGGAGTATCCCGAATCGGCTGCGTCCCATCGAGGCCGTGGCCAAGGAATTGAACCTCACCCTCGATGAACTGTACGAGACGATCCATCGCGTGCGTCCCCTCCTCTATCGCGCCCGCCAAGAGCGAGTACCGCCCGGACTCGACGACAAGATCATCACGGCATGGAACGGCATGATGATCTCGGCGATGGCCGAGGCAGGCCGTGTGTTAGGGGTCAGCCGCTACATCGCCGGAGCCATGCGGGCGGCGGACTTTCTCTTGCTGGTTCATCGGACGTCCGAGGGAGCGCTGCTCCGCACGTCGCGGCAGGGCCGAGCCCATCTCGATGGGGTACTGGAGGACTATGCCTATCTGGCAGAAGGATTGATCGACCTCTATGAGGCCAGTGGGCAGGAACGATATCTCACTGCCGCGCTTCAATTGGGAGAGCGGATGGTGGACTCGTTTCGGGATGAGGACCACGGGGGTTCTACACCACCGCGAAGACGCATGAAACGCTGATCATCCGAGCGCGTGAGGGGGCGGATGGTGCGACGCCCAGTGGAAACGCCGTGGCGGTCTCAGCCCTCGCCAGACTCTCGTTTCACTACGATCGCCAGGATCTGCGCGAGGCAGCGATTGGCGGGATTCGCGCCTATGGCCGCCAGATGGCCCGGTATCCGAGAGCCTTTGCCAAGAGTCTTGCCGCGGTGGATCTGTTGGCGGAAGGGCCGATTGAATTGGCTTTTGTCGGAGCGCCCAACGATCCCGGGCTGGAGGCGCTGCAGCTCGCCGTGCGCGAGGTGTTCCTCCCGCATCGCGTGATTGCCTCCAGCGATGGAACAGGCACGCCGTCCGGTCATCCCCTGCTGGCCGGCAAGGAATTGGTGGAGGGAAGGCGGCACTCTATATCTGTCGGAACTTTTCCTGTCAGCGTCCCATCACCGATCCGCAGGAGGTCACCGAGGCACTGCTATCGGCGTCGCGACGAACGGATCAGACGACCCAACAGACACTCTTGCAGGGAGCGGCGCTCCCTGGGTCGGCCAGTCCCGAGGGGACAGCCAGGTATGCCGCGCGCATCGTGAGTCAGTCACGCCATGACGGCCACATGGAACATGGGTATGGCCGGTTCGGCAACAGGGGGTTGACGACGTCCCGACTGGGGTTCGGTACCTATCGGGTCGATACGAGGGAGCCGGAGCATCGAGACGCGCTCAAGAAGGCCCTGCGAGAAGGCGTGAACCTGATCGACACGTCGACGAATTACATGGACGGCGACAGTGAGCGTCTGGTCGGCTCTGTCTTACGCGAGTTGATCAAGGGCGGTGAGCTGACTCGTGAAGAGGTGATCGTCGTCTCGAAGATCGGCTATGTGCAAGGGCAGAACTTGAAACAGGCGGAGGCACGAGAACAGGCCGGGCGCCCCTACCCTGACATGGTCAAATATGGTGAGGGCATCTGGCATTGTATCCACCCGGAGTATCTGGCCGATCAGCTCACACTGTCACTGGATCGGCTTGGACTGGCCACTCTCGATGTCTGTTTGCTGCACAATCCGGAATACTTTCTGTCCGAGGCAGCGCATCATCGATGGTGGAGATCTCGCGGTGGCGCGGGAGGCCTTTATCGCCGGATTGAACAGGCCTTCACGTTTTTCGAGTCGCAAGTGGCGGCGGGACGGATTCACTATTACGGCCTGTCGTCGAATACGGTCACGGCAGATCCATCGGATGCCGAGGCGACGTCGCTCTCTCGCATGTGCGACGCGGCGCGAAGCTGCCGCTGCGTCACAGGGCATGGACCGCCACCACTTCGCGGTGCTGCAATGCCCCATGAATCTCTATGAGGCAGGCGCGCTGGTGACGCCCAATACCGGGAGTGGATCAGCAGGAAACGGTGCTGGAGGTGGCGCAACGAGAAGGGATCGCGGTGCTTGTCAATCGTCCGCTCAATGCCATGCCGACGAAAAAGAGCGGCGTCCTTCGATTGGCGGATTTTCCGATCGAAGGCGATCCGGTAGACTTCGATCGACAATGCCGGGCGGTCGCGGCGCTTGAAGACGAGTATCGTAAGGCCATTGCTCCGGCCCTTCAACATAGTGGTCAAGGGATGGCCCCGGCCGACTTCTTCACCTGGGCCGTTGAGTTGACGCGCGTGCGGCCTCAGATTCAGGGGCTGGAACATTGGGAGCAGATCGAGCAACAAATGATCGCGCCTCATGTCAATCAAGTGATGCAGGCGCTTTCACGCCACCTGACCGGAACGGCTGCCGAGCAGTGGGAGGCCTGGCGAGATCGCTATGTGCCGCAGTTGCTCACCCTGTTGGGCGGGCTCCGCAGAGAAGCCACTGAACGCAGTCGTGCGCAAAACTGCCTCGGTGTCGGCGGTCCTCGATCCCCTGTTGCCTGAAGCCAAGGCGCAAAGAATCGCTGTCACGAAAAGCCTTGTGGGTGCTGGCGAGCACGCCGGGCGTCACCTGTGTTTTGAATGGCATGCGTTCTCCGGCCTATGCCGACGATTCTCTTGCCGTCATGGGATGGGAGCCGCTGACCGGGAGTCAAGCAGATATTTGAGGGTATTGCACAGCGAGTCGGCTCTCATCGTGAAGGCCTAGGTGGATGACCTCTAGCAGCCTGCTAGAGGTTCCGGCAGAGTACCGACTTGGTCCGCGTTTCTGCCCGAGAAAAGTTTTGGAGTATGCGCTACTTTGAATTGAGGAGAAGATGTCGACAAGACTGGAGCATCTGTCTTGTCCACGAGCCGCTCTCTTGAGGGTTAGACGTTTATCAGGTTGGATTCGCCTTGTACCAAAGACTCAATCCGTCCTGCGACATCTCGATATCGTGGGGCTTCACGGCGACTAGCCATCGATAGCCTCTAACGCTTCAGGAATGCGCCCGAGTGACTCTAACGTTCTCCCTAAGAGGTAGAGGATCTGCACTTGTTCTTTCGATGATGTCGCGGGCACTTGCAGGGCTCGGCGAAAGGCCGCGACGGCTTCTTCCTGTTTTCCGCTCTTCTTGAGGCTGAGGCCCATTTGGGCGAAGCCCTTCAGCGCGTATGCGGGATCCTGTGCGGCTTTCTCAAAATGTTCTGCTGCCTGTCTGAACAGGCCCACATTCTTGAGCGCCGTTCCTCGTTCGTATGCTTCCTGTCCGTCCGGTGTCTCTGTCGATGCGGTGGCTTCGATTGTCTGGAGCAGGTGCCCCGGTATTGGGGCACTTTCTTCATCTTCCGACGAGGCTCGGTATGAGGCTGGATGGTTTTCTTGTGTCAGGGATGATGCGTTGGTTTCGTTCACGGTCTTGTTTCCTGTGGGATTATAAAAGCAAAATGGCATGAAGTTCGCAAGTCTTGGACCATTCAAGGTGGTTTTCGAACTCGTTACGTTTCAATGTCTTTGGGCCTTGTCGCTCGGGTGTGAGAGAGGGAAAACAGCGCATGCATCGGGCAGGTTCGTTCAAATTTGCTCCCGCTGTCTTCGTTGGAAGGTCAAGGCTTAGGTTCAGGCTGAGTAAGTTGAGTCGGGTCTCGCTCCACCTTAACCTCGACCTCAGCCTTATTCAGAAGTTACCGCCTTGCTTGGGACAAGGCGCGACCCGCTTGGCTTGCCAGAATCACGAACGAAGAGGGAAGGATGGGAGGATGGGAGGAGTCAGAAGGTGACTTGTCGAAGATTGTGGCGATTGGCAAAAACCACTGCATCGTCTTCTTGAGTCCTTCCAGGAGTGCGTGCTTGGCTTGAAAGCCGAAGAGTTCTTTGGCTCGGCTGACATCCAGGCACCGTCGAGGCTGCCCGTTGGGCTTGCTGGTGTCCCATTCGATCTGTCCTGTAAAACTGGCCTCCGCGGCAATCATGGTGGCAAGATTGCGAATCGTGACTTCCTCCCCTGTCCCCAGATTGACGGGTAGACTTCCTTCATAGTGCTCAGCTGCGCGAAGGATGCCTTCCGCGGCGTCCTCAACATACAAAACTCTCGAGTCGGAGATCCGTCTCCCCACAGCGTGAGTGTGGCCTGGCCTGCTTCTTTTGCGGTCACACATTTGCGTATTAAGGCCGGGATGACGTGAGACGTTTCCAGATCAAAGTTATCGCGAGGGCCGTAGAGGTTCACCGGGAATAACACGATTGAATTGAACCCATACTGTTCACGATAGGCCTGCGACTGCACCATCATCATCTTCTTGGCGAGACCGTAGGGCGCATTGGTCTCTTCGGGGTATCCATCCCAGATGTCGTCCTCTTTAAATGGAATGGAGGCAAACTTGGGGTAGGCGCAGATGGTGCCCAGCGCCACGAATTTCTTCAGTCCTCGTTGGCGCCCGACTTCTATGAGCTGGGCGCCCATCATCAGGTTGTCGTAGAAAAACTTTCCTGGATTGGCTTGGTTCGCGCCGATCCCTCCGACCCGTGCGGCCAGATGGATGACCATATCGGGGGTTCGATCGCTGTAGAGTTGTTTCACAGCAGTCCATTTGAACGAGATCGTAGTCTTTGCTGCGGGGCACGAAGATGTCTCGGCAGCCTTTCGCACGGAGCTGTTCCACGACGAACGATCCAAGAAAGCCGGCTCCGCCCGTGACGACGACGCGCTTCTCATTCCAAAATGATGTCATAGTCGCTTGAGTGCCTCCAACCTCTAACCCTTAGCCTCTCTTCCTGGTACCATCCAATTTTTCTTTCTCTGCAGCCAGATCCGCGTCGACCATCATGGCGATCAACTCTTGGAAACGCACCTTCGGTTGCCAGCCAAGCTCTTTCTTTGCTTTGCTCGCATCGCCGATGAGGAGATCCACCTCGGTCGGACGATAGTACTTCTGATCAATCTTGACATGTTTCTTCCAATCCAGTTGCAGACGGTCGAATGCGAGCTCGAGCATTTCCTTGACGGTATGCGTTTCGCCGGTGGCAATGACGTAATCGTCAGGGGTCTTCGCCTGCAACATCATCCACATCGCTTCGATGTAATCGCCGGCGAAACCCCAATCGCGCTTGGCGTCGAGATTTCCCAGGAACAGATCCTGTTGGACACCCAGCTTGATGCGGGCTGCGGCTTTCGTGATCTTGCGCGTCACGAACGTCTCGCCGCGCCGGGGCGATTCATGGTTGAATAAAATGCCGTTACAGGCAAAGAGGTCGTAGGCTTCTCGATAATTGACGGTGATCCAGTAGGAATAGACCTTGGCCGCTCCATAGGGACTGCGGGGATAGAACGGTGTGGTTTCGCGCTGAGGTACGTCCTGCACTTTGCCGAACATCTCGCTTGACGATGCTTGATAAAACTTCGGCTTCAACCCTGACTCACGAATGGCTTCCAGGAGGCGGATCGTTCCGAGTCCGGTAATCTCGCCGGTATACTCGGGAATATCGAAACTCACACGCACGTGACTTTGTGCTCCCAGGTTGTAAATTTCATCGGGCTGGATCGTTCGGATGATGCGGTTCAGCGAACTCGCGTCGTTGAGGTCGCCATACACCAGATGGAGCCGTCGATGCGGAACATGCGGGTCTTCATAAATGGGATCGATCCGTCCCGTATTGAACGAACTCGATCGTCGAATAATGCCGTAGACCTCATAGCTCTTCCCGAGAAGAAACTCTGCCAGATACGATCCATCCTGCCCTGTGATGCCGCTGATCAGCGCTTTTTTCACAAGACCACTCCTTGGTTGTGGCGGAAAGTGGCTGAATTATGTCTCTGATTACACAGCGTTGTCTACGGACTGCACGGTTTTGATCGTTTCACGGACTTGTTGGTTGTTCTTGCACGGGACCTTCGCTCCGCACTAGAATGTCGTGCTGGATGGGATGAGTCGATCCGAAGTCGGTCTCGAAGACTATGAATATACGTCGGGGCATCATACTCGCCTATGTCATGTGTGGCACCTTTCTCGTGGCCCACATCATCAACGCGGTGATTGCGGAGGCCTTGTCTGTTCCGGCAGGGCTGGTACGGCCATCTCCGGGTTCCGACCGAGAGGCTGAGGTGAATGCGACCGTGCCGGCTTTGGTTGAGCGCATTCGGACGAGCGGACTCTTTCCCCTGCCGCCTGATCCCCTCGGTATGAGCACCGGCCCGAGGTCCGGCGCGCCGCCTTCCCGTGCTCCGTTAAATCTGGCGTCGAAGCTCAAGCTGCTGGGGGTGGTGATCGGCGATCATGAAGGGGTCTCGGCCATCGTTGAAGAACTGTCCAGCAAACGCCAACTATTCTTCCGGTTGCACGACCAAATCCCCGATGTGGGTGAGATCAGCGAAATCCGGCGGGACGGGATTGTCGTTCGTCAGGGCGATCAACAGGAGTTGCTTGAACTCGCCGCCTCGCAGATCGAGAAGCCTCCGTCTGCCCCAGTCACAGCCGGACCAGCCGTAGTTCCGGTGCCTGGGAGTCCAGTGCGTACAGTGCTCGATCGGAGAGACGTTGAACAAGCGATGGGCGATCTGCCCAAGTTATTGTCCCAGGCGAGAGCCGTGCCCTATCTGGTGAATGGAGCGATGAATGGGTTCCGTCTGGACTTTATCGCACCAGCCAGTTTTTATGAGAAAATTGGTTTGAAGTACGGGGATGTCCTCCAGCAGGTCAATGGCGTAGACATCCGTGATCCGGGTACGATGCTCACGCTCTTCCAGCAGCTCCGCAACGAGAAGACGGTCGAAACTTGATGTCCTGCGGAACAATCAGCGAACCGCGATGACGTTCGACATCCGTTGAGTCCGCTGAATCCTCTTCTGTGGCGGCCCCTTATCTGCTTTTAACAACTCGGCCGTCCTTCTGCGCTTCTGGTTTGGGCAGAAATGAGAAGGTATGCCTCGCAGAACGGCTAGATCGGAGGGGCCTGTGTGACCTTGTCAGAGCGATCCGGTAGAGAGTATTCTTTAAACTCCAAAGGCTTGTGGTCTTGTCCCGAGGCTGATGGGCTCTTCCAGGGATGAACCATCCACTCGTTGGTGCGTCTGTGATGAACGACGAATATTCCGGTCGGCCGCCGTTAGGAGCGATCCTCGAAGACAAGTTTGGCTTGACCGAAGCCAAATTGCTTGAGGCGGTTAATATTCAAGAGACCAAGGGGGGCGTCTCGGCGAAATCTTGATCCGACTCAGGGCGATTACCGAAGATCAACTCCTCCAGGCGCTTGCCGTTCAATTTGAACTTCCCTGGCTTCCGAATCTTGATGTGAGCCAGGTCGACCATGAATGGGTCAAGAAGGTTCCTGATCCATTTCGCCCGCCGCTATCACGTGCTCCCTCTCAAGACAGAGGATGGATCTGTGCTTGTGGCGACGACCGATCCCACGGAAACGGCTGCATTGGACGACCTTCGGCTGTTGCTCGGCCTTCCGATCAAGCCGGTGTTGACGAGCAGCTTGTCGCTCCTGGCCTGCCTGAATCGTGTATGACGAAGCGGCGAGTCCCGCAGGCGCAGAGCAAGTCATGGAGGATATCGCGGCCAGTGAGAGCCTGGACCAAATTGCTCACGAGTTGGATGAACCGCAAGACCTCCTCGATGCCACAGACGAAGCCCCCATCATTCGGTTAGTCAACTCCGTGCTCTTCCAAGCGGTGAGGCAGCGAGCGAGCGATATTCATTTCGAATCGTTCGAACGGGGGCTGGTCGTTCGGTATCGCATCGACGGAGTGCTCTATCCCGTCTTAACACCTCCCAAACATCTGCAGGCCAGCATTATCGCGCGATTGAAAATCATGGCGGGTCTGAACATCGCGGAGAAGCGATTGCCGCAGGATGGGCGATTTCGGATTCGGACGGCGGGTAAGGATGTCGATCTGCGTGTCTCGGTGCTGCCGACCTCACATGGTGAACGGGTGGTCCTGCGTCTGTTGGAGAAAGAGAACCGTCTGCTGAATCTGTCGGAGATGGGTTTTTCGCAGGATCGGTTGGGCATCATCCAGCAACTGATCCAGTTGTCACACGGCATCATTCTCGTGACCGGACCGACCGGGAGCGGGAAGACGACGACGCTCTATGCGGCATTGACTCACATCAATGCGCCGGACAAGAACATCATTACCGTCGAAGATCCGGTGGAATATCAGCTGCTCGGCGTGGGCCAGATGCAAGTGAATCCCAAGATCAACCTGACGTTTGCTGCGGGCTGCGGTCGATTCTCAGGCAAGATCCCGATGTCATCATGATCGGCGAAATTCGCGATCGTGAAACCGCCGAAATCGCCATTCATGCCTCACTCACGGGACATTTGGTCTTCTCCACGCTCCATACCAACGATGCCGCGAGCGCGGCCACACGATTGATCGACATGGGCATCGAACCGTTTCTCGTCGCCTCCTCGGTGGTGGCCGTCTTAGCGCAACGGTTGCTGCGGCAGGTCTGTTCGGACTGCAAGCAGCCCTATCAGCCGGACGATGAAGAACTGATTCGGCTCGGTATCGTCCCGCCGAGGGTGCGCCCCACATTCTATCGAGGAGCCGGATGCCCGGCCTGTGTCCCAAACCGGCTATCGAGGCCGAACAGGCATTTTTGAACTCCTCGTGCTGGACGATGAGATCCGCCGCCTCATCGGCAGCAAGGCGGACTCGGCGTCGATTCGTCAAGCGGCGATGGCGAAAGGGATGGTGACGCTTGAAAGATGAAGGAGCGGAGAAAGTGTTTCACGGGGTGACGACGACCGAGGAATTGATGCGGATTACCCAACAGGAAGTCGAGATCTAGCGAGATGCCCGTCTATCACTATAAAGGCTATCGGAACGACGGCGGAGCGGCGACCGGCATCATCGATGCCGAGAGCCCGAAGGTTGCGCGCGTGAAATTGCGGAAGGTCGGCGTGTTTCCCACCGATATGGTGGAACAGGGCTCTGCCACGGCCGGCTCGATCACGGGCACTTCCGGCAGATCCTCTGCTGGAATCGGGCGCGCCCTGCCCTCAGCACGACCGATGTGGCGATGATGACCCGGCAGTTGGCGACATTGCTGGTCGCAGGACTGCCGCTGGTCGAGGCGCTCGGGGTGATGGTGGATCAAACCGAGAAGAAATCCGTCAAGAGCCTCATGGCCGATATCCGCGAAGAAATCCGTGGAGGCGCGTCCTACAGCGCGGTGCTCGAGCGCTACCCTCGCGAGTTCTCCCAGATTTACGTGCACATGGTGCGGGCCGGTGAAGCCAGCGGCGCGTTGGATCAGATCTTATTCCGCCTTGCGGAGTTTCTGAAAAGCAGTTGGCGCTCAAGCACAAAGTGACGAATGCCATTCTCTATCCTGCCCTGATGTTGATCGTCGGTGTCTCGGTGCTATTTTTCCTCATGACCTTTGTCGTGCCGAAAATCACCGCCGTCTTTACGAGTTTGAAGCAGGCCCTCCCTTGGCCCACCGTCGTGCTGATGACCATCAGCCATTTCCTTGCAGACTATTGGGCGGTGATTCTTGGTGGAGTGGGTTTGATTGTGTGGGCGGTACGTCGGGCGATGAAGACGGAAGCGGGGCAGCTCACGGCCGACCGATGGTTGCTGAAGATTCCACTCATCGGGTGAGGTGGCGCGTATGGTCGCCATCTCGCGGCTCACGAGCACGTTGGCCACCATGCTGGCGAGTGGTGTGCAGTTGTTGGATGCCATGGATGTCGCGAAGCGGGTGATGAATAATCGCGTGCTGGAGCATGCGGTTGAGGGGGCGCGACAGAATATACGCGAAGGGGAAACGATTGCCGAACCGCTGAAGCGCAGCGGAGAATTTCCCGCGCTGGTCACCCACATGATTGCGGTCGGTGAACGGAGCGGTGAAATGGAGGAGATGCTTCGTCGAATTGGACACATTTATGACGGAGAAGTGGATCGGGTCATTACGCGGTTCACGTCGCTCCTGGAACCCATCATGATCTTGGTCATGGGTGTCTTGGTGTTCTTTATTGTGGTGGCGATCCTGCTGCCCATCTTTGAGATGGGACAGATGGTCCGCTAGCGGCTGCATGATCGAGGACCCGGAGATGGGCGATCTGTTTCTGTGGTCTGAAGCACTGTCGGTGATGGGTGATGAGTCTAACGGGAGGTGTTCGATGAGTGGAAGAGAGCAGGTCGAGGGCATGTGGACGATGTGGAGCAGGAACCACTGGCGCCGAGGATTCCGTCGCCCATGCGCTTCACGCCTCGCAACCTGCGGTGGAACTGCCGGCTTTTACGTTCATCGAGATCATGGTCGTGGTGGCCATTCTCGCAATCCTCGCGGCCTTGGTCGTCCCTCGCATCATGGGGCGAACCGATGATGCCAAGCGTACGGCGGCAAAAGTTCAAATTCGAAATATCGAAGGAGCCTTGCAGCTCTATAAGCTCGACAACGGTGTCTATCCCTCGACCGAACAAGGATTGAAGGCCTTGGTGGAAAAGCCTTCGGTCGGGGTGATCCCAAAGAAGTGGAAGATCGGCGGATATCTTCCAAAACTTCCGGAAGATCCCTGGGGAAACCCCTACAAGTATCTGAGTCCCGGTCAGAGTTCCATTCAGACCTCCGGTCAGAGTTCAGGTCTGAGAGCTGAGTACGAGATTATCTCCCTCGGAACAGATGGCGAAGTGGGTGGCGAAGGGATCAATGCCGATATCACCAATTGGAATCTGGATAAAGACTAAGACGGCAATGAGTCATTGGTCATTCGGCAACAATAGCGAGATCGCACGGGACGGGCGAGACTCGCGTTTCGCGCGTTTCACGCCCGTCGCGCGAGACAGTTCACGCCTCACGCCGTACGGTGCCTCACATGGATTCACCATTCTAGAAATCATCATTGTGCTGTTCTTGCTCGTCGGTTTGCTGGGAATCATCCTGCCTCGAATTTCGCTGGATGAAAATCTGGGCATCTGTTGGCCGGCGGATGGTCGGGACTGTGCGATCCCTTCAGAGCCTGGCCATGACTGACCCAGAAGACGATCCGCCTGTACGTCGATATCGACCGAGGGGTCTACTGGCCGGTGATCCTGGATGGGAACCAAGAAGAAGGTACCGACCGACCCCACCTGGGCCACGCCGTTGAAACTCTCTGAAACCATTCGCTTTTCAGACTATTCTGGCGGCTCAGGGGAAAAAGAATCCGGTCGGGTCGATCTGTTCTTCTACCCCACAGGAAGGATCGATCCGGCGACGATGCATTTGGTGGATGCGCGCAACAACATTCTGGCCATTGCCATTGAACCGGTTACAGGTGCGATCCGCATGAGCGATGAGCGGATCGAGCCCCCAGAGCCACTCATAATTCCCGATCGGGTGAGACCGTTGCTCCAGACGCGACGGCAGTGGGTAATCACGCCACCGCTGAGAAAGCTGTGTCATCGCAGAATGTGTCTCTATGGGAAGTGAACGGGGTTTCACGTTATTGGAAGTCGTGATCGCGCTCGGCATTCTCGCGCTGGCGCTGCCGATCTTATTGGGACTTCGCAATTGGGATCTCGACCTCCATGCGAGAGCCAAGGAACTCACGACTGCCACGATCCTTGCGCAGGAAAAGTTGATCGAGACGGAGTTGAGGGCGCTCTTTCCCTCGGTGAAACAGGCGGAGTATTTCTTGCCGACTCCCCTGGGATCGCAAGCCACCGCCGAGATGACGAATCGCCCGTCGAATTATCGGTGGAAGCGGATTGTGTCACCCACACCATTGCCGATCGTGCGGGAAGTCAAGATTCAGGTCCTTTGGCCGACGAGGCACAACGGAAGAAATGGTCGAGGTCAGTACCTATGTCTTTTTCGACAAGCCCCACAGGCGTTCTGAGGGCGGTTTTACCCTGGTCGAGGTCCTGCTGGCGGTGTCTCTGGTCGCCATGATGGCCACCTTGGTCTTTGGCTCCCTCTATGTCACGACGAGTGCGATCGATGCGGCACGAGCAAGACTCGGCCAATGAGCAGATCGTCCGCAGTACCTTGCGTGTCATGACCGATGAGCTGTCGGTCGCCGAGGGCCGCAGCACCGGTCCTTGGATGGGAATCAACGGCCAGCTGGACGGTCAGCCTGCAGATTCGGTAGCCTTTCTCACCATGGGCCAGTTTCGAGGGGCGGAGTCGGCCAAAGATACCGAGCTGGTTCGTATCGTCTACACCAGAGAAGGCGATCGCCTCCTTCGATTCGTGCGAAGGAATCTCTACGGTCTGACAGACGAATCTGTCGAGCAAGTCGAGTTGGCTACCAAGGTGAAAGGGTTCAACGTGCGCTATTACGACGGGAAGAACAATCTCTGGCTGGATGAGTGGGATGGCCGTGCGGACCCGGGTCTCCCAAAGCGATCTTAATTGAACTGACGGTGCTCCAAGAGAACGCGGAACTCCAGACCGTTCGCCAGTGGGTGGCGGTGGGGGCTTCATGATGACCTGGCCGTTTGCCTGGCCTGAGACACTGAAGCTGAAAGGCCCTCTGGGCTGGGGGCTGGCGTCGATGGCCTGCTTCATCGTATTTCTGTTCCTGACCTTTCCCTATGGCCCGCTCCAGAACCGCCTGTTGACCGAACTCAATCGGGCGAGTGGATGGGAGGTTCGTGCTGCGGATTGGTCGGTGGGCCTTCCGGCAGCCATTGAGTGGCGTGATGTCGTCCTCGCCGGACCGACGAGCGGGGTGATTCCAGTTGAAGCCGTACGGACAACAATTGGAGTCTTTCAGGCACTTTTAGGTCGACTGGTGATAGACTGCGCCGTCCAGCTACCGGGAGTGGCGCAGGCCGGAGCTGGACGAGCCATGGGATCTTTGACTGCGGCCTCGTGGTCCTTGCAGGGTCCTGTTGCCGTCAAAGGCCATCTCCAGCAGATGGATCTTGCGACAGTCCTGAAACCCTACGTGAGCCGCGGGACAGTCCAAGGAGATTTCATGCATCAATGGAACAACGCACAAGGCGCCGATGATGCCATCAAAGGGGAAGGGACCGTGAAGGTCGAAATCAAGGACCTCGTCAGTCGAACGGATCGCTGCGGGCACCTCCTCGATTCCTTCGCTCACGTTCGGCCAGATCCAAGCCGCGCTCGCCTGCCGCGACTGGCGCATGCGACGTCACGGAATTGAAGGGAGACGGTGTGGATGGATCGTTTACGGCCCAGGGTCGTGTGATGTTGCGGCAGCCGATGCAGCAGAGCCTTCTGGATCTCACAGTCACCGTGATTCCCGGCGCCGGGTTTGCTCAAAAGGCTGCGAGCCTCTCGCTGCCGCCGTTCCAGCCTGGGACCCCTTGACGTTCAAGCTGGTGGGGCCGATCATGCATGCGAACGTGGGGCTCTAACAGGCGGCGTGACGTGCCAGAGGCGGTACATCAGATGGTCAAGATACGCGCAGATCGTTGGTTCCAAGCAATTTCGATGATCTTCCGCGTCTCAAATTTCTAGCCAGTACCGCGAAAATCTCAGCCGAGAACGATGAGGATGAGGAGCGAACAGGGTTGTCGATGATTGCTGAATGTGTCGGGCTCGATATCGGACAGACGGCCTTCAAGGCCGTACGGTTTCGCCGCCGTCTGACAGGGCGTGAATCGGTGGAATATTTCCACCTGCCCGTTCCCTATGGGCGTCAGGAACAAACGGAGCCGGCGCATCGTACGGCCATGCTCAGAAATTTTCTCTGGCAGCATGGTTTGTATGGCAGTGGGGAGATTGTCACCGCACTCCCTGCCAGGATGTGTTTGTCAGAACCCTCTCTTTCCCTTTTCGCGATGCTTCCAAGCTGGCGCAGGTCGTCCCGTTCGAAATGGAAAATCTGATTCCTATGCCCTTGAGGACGTCACGGTCGGCAGTCTGTTGCTGCCGGCGCGAGAATCCCAGGAAGGGACCGCGAAAGCCAACGGGTCCGACGTCCTCGTCACCGCAGCGCCGAAAGCGAAAATTGCTGAACATCTGAGGTTTATGGCTTCCGCTGATCTGAACCCCTCTGCGATCACGATTGACGGCATGGCCTTGTTTTCTGTCAGCCAATTTCTGAAAGAGGAAGGGGCCCAGGTCCCCGGCGACATGGCGATCATCGATGTCGGGGCCTCGAAGACGACCTTGTGCCTTGTGCACGAAGGTCGTCCCGTGCTGTTGCGGACCGTGCTGTGGGGCGGGAATCATCTCACCCTTGCGCTCGCCGTTCGCTATGCCTGCAGCTTCGCCGAAGCGGAACGACGGAAGCGGGCCATGGCCGTACAGGAAGTCGATGCCTGGCTCGAACCGGTCCTCAAAGAGTTACGCGTCTCCCTCCATGCCTACGAAGGCACCGTCCATCAACGGTTGACTCATTGTTGGGTATCGGGCGGCGGCTCTAAACTGAGAGAACTGAGCGGGCATATGGCGCATCAGCTGGGCTTGCTCCCGGTCGGCCCTCGGCAAGGATTTGGATCGAGTTGTCCCCGCGCGTTTTCCATTGCATTCGGATTGGCGATCCATCCGAACATTGTCCGCCCCCGCTGGAAATCGAGGCTGGTGGGATCAGGTCTCGCTCTGGACTTCAAAGCCGGCAGCGATGCCGCCTCAGCTACAGCAGATGTCTCGAAACAGGATCGACGGTTGGCCTTGTGGGGCGGGCTCATCCTGGCTGTTCTGGCGCTAGTGGATCTCTCCGTACGCGTGGTACTCAAGGATTCGACGGTCAAGGACCTCAAGCGCGGACTCCAGGCGCAATACGAGCAAACATTTGGTCCAGGCGCCGGCCCGGGTGAAGGAGTTGGACCAGGCCCGGTATCGAGTTTCGCAGTTGGAGAAAGGTCTCTCGATTGTCGACGGCAGAGGCTACAACGTCCTTGCCGGCCTTGCAGAACTGGTGAAACATGTGCCACCGGGCGTACCGTTGAAAGTGCGAGAACTGACGATCGACGGAACCAGCATCCATCTGGAGGGAGAAACCACGACCTTCGATGCGGTCGAGAAGATCAAGCAGGCCTTCGTGGCGGACCGAGACCTTTCAGGACGTATCCATCAGCGATACCCGTGTCGGGGCTGTGCCGAACCAAGTCGTGTTTCGCCTCACCTATACGGTGCAACAGCCATGATGCAGATGCTGAAAGAACGGTGGCAGCATTTCTCACAACGCGAGCGCATCATCGTGTCTGCCGGCGGGGCCATGGTCGCAGCCGCGCTGGTCTTTCTGCTGATCATCGATCCGCTCATGGCGACGATCGACAAGCTCGATCGTCAAGCGCGACGGAAAGCGAAAGACAGCCAGGAACTTGCGCTTGTGGCGCAGGAGTACGTAGTTAAGCAGGCGCGTATCGCCACGCTCGAACAGCGCATGCCGATCCCGCCGGCCCAGTTTTCGCTGCTGGCGTTCATGGAAGAAGCGACCACGACGGCGCAGATTCGCGATCGCATCGTCGGCATGCAGCCACAGGCTCCCATTGTCGTCCAGGGCTATCAAGAGACCGCGGTCGACCTTCGGCTCGACGGCGTGTCGCTTCCCCAGATCCTCGCACTGCTGGTGGCCATCGATCAGGCGCCCTATGACGTCCAGGTGCATCATCTGCAGTTGAAACCGAAATACGATAATCCGGTCAATCTCGACGCCACGCTGAGAATCGTGACCTATGCGAAGGTCTGATGAACGTGGTATTGCCCTCCTCCTCACCCTCCTGGTTCTCACCCTCCTGGTTGCGCTGATTCTCGAGTTCGATGCCGAGGCGAGGCGGGAATACCGCGACGCCGCGGCTTTTCGCGATAACTTCAAGGCAACCATGCTCGCGCGCGCGGCAGTGCAAGCAGCCCGTGGTGTCTTGCAGCAAGACTTCTTGAAGGACAAGCAAACGGGAGAGTTCTTCGACGCCCCCACGGACTTGTGGGCCCTTCCCATCACGAATTATGCCATCGGCGACGGCCTGCTGACCGCGCAGATCGAGGATGAACGGGGCAAGCTGAACCTGAACGACCTGGCGGCCGGCGGAGATCCCACTGCCAGGAAGGTCAAGGTGCTAAGGGTCAAGCGGCTCTTCGAACTCGTGCAGGTCAATCCGGATCTGGTCGATGCCATTGTCGATTGGGTGGATCAGGACGAGGTGCCGGAAGCGACCGGCGCAGAGAGCCTCTACTATCAAACGCTGCGTCCCATCCTACCGGGCGGCGAACGCTCCTCTGCAGACACTCTTAGACTTGCGCCTGATTAAAGGGATGACTCCCGACATCATCGCAAAGCTCTCGAAGGTGGTGACTGTCTATCCGCAAGATAGGTGAATAGTAAGGTGAATCTGAACACCGCCGATCCCCTTGTACTTCAGGCCCTCGATCCTCGTATTACTCAAGGCATGGCTGCGGATATTGTTCAGGCGCGTCCCTTCAAGACCATTCAGGACTTGGATCGCGTGAGTAGTTTTGAGGACATTGGGAAGGAACTCCGCCAGCAAAACCTGTACGACGTCAAGAGCGACCTGTTCATGGCCCGCATGGTGGTGAGGCGTGAACGAAATGACCAGGAATGCGACCGTGGTCCTCCAGCGCGATCAGAATGGAACAAGCTCGGTGCAGTACTACCGAGTCCTCTAACGTGGAGCCTTTAAAGCGCGTTCAGCCATGAGGAGATTCCCGATGCCCTCGCCCGTTCGGTTGTGCTAGGCTGCCGATGGGTAAACACTGAACGAATCGGCTATGTCTGATCATCCACACCGTGCCCTTGTCCTGCTGATTGGTATCAGCTTGACCTTTGTCTGGCTGCGCGACGAGGCCTGATGTGGATGTCACGATCCATGAATCAGACCGAGGGGCGGTGTATGTGGAACGGATTCCCGATCGATCGTTCCGAGCCGCTCACCCCATCACGTTATCGGCAGATACGATGGCCCGGGTCCTTCGCGGCGTGGCCGTCAAGGAGGACCGAGATTTATTGGGAGGCGTAATCTTCAGCAAGCCAGAGGCCCTTCTAGTGTTTAGGGACGAGGATGTTCAGTTCCTGGCGCCCCTTCTGGTCGATGGTCTCACCAGAGCTGCGTCAGACCAGAAGGTGGGATTTCGTGTCGTGCAAACGGGGATGCCATGGGAATCAACGACGGGCTGGATATACGCCCACGAAGGGTCACTGTATCTGACTATACCCTGGCTGATCCCCCTAGCCCGGTACGCGGACGGCACGCAGGCGCCACCATCTACACTTCTCTTTTTCCCGGAAGTCGGCAAAGACGGCCAGAAAAGTTATCGCAACGCAGGCTCGGCTGAATCGACGCTGGTCATCGACTATGGGCTACTCGCTTCACTCCCCGCCGATTCAAGAACACCACCGCCGGGTCAGGCCCCCGTCGCTGCATCGCCCATCGCGACCGGACAGACCACCGCTCCGATGCCGGCGACACAGACAATTCAATCGCCTACTCAGCCGAGTGAGCGTGAATGGGATGAGATGAGAAAAGAGCTGCAAGATCTCAAACGGCGGTTAGCGGAGCAGGACGCTGAACGAAATGCACAGAAACAAAATGAGTCTACCAAACAGAAAACCCCGGTGATTCCTTAACGCCTGTACCGGTGACAGGCCACACTCTTCTTCTGTCTCACCCTCAATGTTTCTCAAACCGTTGAGCGAGTTCGCCGGCTAAGAGTACTGCCTCGGCTAGTTCGCGCATCGACTTCCCGAAATCCATGCTCTGCCGCTGAAAAAGTTTGAAGGCTGCTTCTTCGGTCAATTTCTTCGAGCGCATCCAGGTAACTCTTGGCCCGTTCCATGATCTTCCGAACCGCCAGTGCTTCCCGCATCTCATGTGACTTCTCGATCAGGGTCGTATGCTCGATGGCATGGCTGCCTGATTGGCGATGTCCTGGAGCAACGTGACCTCTTTGCCGGTGAACATGTGCGGAGGGGACGTGTAGTTATTGATCACGTCCACTGTCTTTACCCGCACCATCATCGGGATCGAACGCGAGGGGCACAGCCCATCCTTCTTGGCCATATCCGAATACATATCGCTATAGGTGTGCTCCTGTCATCCACGACCTCTGGACCGCTGAAGTTCTGGCGTGACCCCATAGTTTTCCTGCAGCCTACTGATTACCTGCTCGAAGTTCTTTCGAATCTCTCCGCAAGCTTAACAATCCTGTAATACCACCGTAATCGATCCTTAATCTTTCGAGGCTACCTTTCCGCTTGAGCGAAGACAATCGGTAGTTCCCAACCAGAAGAAAGGGAGGTATTCGAATGAGGCGACTCGTGGTTCGCGATCATCGTCTGCGCGATCGGGCTTGGAGTGATCATCCAAGCTGAAATTGCTCAAGCCGGTATTGAGGATACTCTCTACGACAAAGGGATCATCACCAAAGAAGAATGGCTCAAGACTAAATCTGACCAAGAAAGACAAGAAGCCATTATTCAATCTGAAAGAGCCACGACCGAAAAATGGTATGAAAAAATCAGCATCCGCGGCTACACACAGCTCCGGTATAACTCCATGATCGATGATAAGCAAATGGTCGACGAGTACGATGCCTCCGTTGGCAATAATAAAGGCTTCCTAGTCCGTCGTGCCCGTATCCATCATCTCCGGCGATATCCACGAGCGGGTGTCCCTGTATTTTCAGTCGGATTTTGCGCAATCCACCGCACAATTCGGAACGACCTTTAATAACCAAGACTTTGCCCAAATCCGAGACCTCTATGCCGATTTGTTTCTGACAAAGGACAAGGAATGGCGCATCCGAGGGGGAATATCGAAGGTTCCTTTCGGGTTTGAGACTTTACAGTCCAGCCAACAGCGTCTCGCGCTCGACCGGACCGACGCGATCAATAGCGCGGCGCCCAATGAACGGGATATCGGGTTTTTCTCTATTACGCCCCGGCTGACACCAGAAAATTATTCCGTAGCCTGGTCGACAAGGGTCTCAAAGGGAGCGGGGACTACGGCATCCTGGGCATCGGGGTCTACAACGGTCAGACGCTGAATGTCCCGGAAGCCAATGACAATAAACATGTCATCTGTGCATTCTACCTTACCCATTTGAATTGCCCTATGGGCAAATCGTGCAAGTCGGGGTGGATGCGTATCGAGGGAATCATCGTTGTTCCCGTGGCTCCTGTATCAGCAGCGCTGGTGGACCTGCCGTGAGTCCGTCGACCCGACGGTGGAAATATCAACGACGAGCGAATTGGCGCACATTTTGTGCTGTATCCTCAACCCTTCGGCTTCCAGGCGGAATGGAACTGGGGCCGAGGTCCAGAACTGAACGCCAGCCCGGACAGCTGTTCGTGGAAGGTTCGCTCCAAGGCGGATATGTTCAAGCCATGTATAAGTGGGACAATATTATGCCTTACGTACGCTGGCAAGAATACTACGGTGAGGAAGAAAGAACCGGACCAATTCACCATTCAATATCGGTCCATGAAACGGAAGCTCGGGGTGGAATATCAAATCAATAGGGCGCTCGAGCTAACCGTGGCCTATTCCTGGATGAAACGCACGGATACTGCAAACTGCGCCCTACCCCATCCATGATGGAGCAGCTCGTCCGCTTTCAACTACAGTTTAATTATTAACAACGGTCATCTTCTGAGGAGGTGTAGCAGACGGCAGGCCCATCCCAATGCGTGGGTGCGATATAAAATTACTGGGGAGTTAACACCGTTGTAACACTCATGTAATGCGCTTGGTAACAAGCCAAACCTACCCTTATGGTCTGCGAGATGAAAGGAGTTTCAATGAAAAAATATGCTGTCAGACTTAGTCTGTGGTGCGTCGCCCTCCTTGGGGCTCTTGTTTCCGGTATCCCGCCGGCATATGCCGACGAAGCGATCACGCTCGACCCAGCCTTGAAAGCCTACGTCAAAGTCAGCGGGGTATCCGGCAATGTCAACAGCATCGGCTCGGATACGCTCAACAATCTCATGACGCTCTGGGCTGAAGGATTTCGCAAACAATATCCCAACGTCAAAATCCAGATCGAAGGCAAGGGCTCGAGCACTGCTCCTCCGGCCTTGATCGAAGGTACGGCGCAGCTTGGTCCGATGTCACGGACGATGAAAAATACCGAGGTGGATGCCTTCGAAAGAAAATTCAGATATAAGCCCACCGCATTCCCAGTCGCCATCGATGCGCTTGCCGTCTATGTCAACAAGGACAACCCAATCCAAGGACTCACGATGGCACAAGTGGATGCAATCTTTTCGAAGAGCCGGCGTTGGGGCCACAATGAGAGCATTCAGGTTTGGAAACAGACCGGCCTGAATAGTGATTTTGGCAACAGTCCCATCAGTATCTATGGACGAAACTCGGCCTCCGGCACCTATGGATTTTTCAAGGAACATGCCCTTAAGAACGGAGATTTCAAAGACGAAGTCAAAGAACAGCCAGGGTCAGCCTCCGTAGTCCAAAGTGTGAGCGAGGATCAAGCCGGTATCGGCTACAGCGGCATTGGGTATCTCACATCAAATGTGCGCGCCGTTCCACTGGCTGAGAAAGACGGTACGCCGTTTAAAGAAGCCAGCCAACAAAACGCGGACGATGGGTCGTATCCGCTCTGGCGGCACCTGTATCTCTATGTCAACAAGGCGCCCAATAAACCACTGGATCCGATCGTCGAGGAATTCATCAAGTTTATTTATAGTAAAGAAGGGCAAAAAGTGGTGGTCAAGGATGGGTTTTTCCCGCTGAAATCCCCCGCGATCGAGCAGGAACTCAAGAGACTTGACTAGCGACGGCGATCCTGCTCCGTCTCCCCTTCCCGCTGCAGGGGCGTATGGCCATACGCCCCTGCAAACGATCTCGCACCACTCAGCCAGTGTGATGCGGCGCCGCATCTTCGATCGGCTTGCTCAAATCGTCATTACGATGGGCGGGATTGCCGTCATCCTCAGTATTATCGGTATCTTTATTTTCTTGGTCAAAGAGGTCACTCCCCTATTCTTCCCTCCACAAGGGATGCAAACCAGTCACGCTGCCGGAGTTCCTCCACTATCAACGCTTCCCGCAATCTAGCCCTGGTTGGAACGGATGAGTATCAAGAGATTATCTATCAACTCACAGCAGGATCCGACCACCAGATTCGCTTCTTCAATGCGCGCTCCGGCGCACCCATAGCGCAGGACCTTCCTGCCGACTTAGCCAAGGTTTCCATCACCGCCATCGCGCGAGCGGTAGGAAGCGGTAATCAATTTGCCTTCGGCACGGACGATGGCCGCATCATTCCTGTGACGATCGAGTTTTCCGCCGGTTTCGAAGAGGGTGCCCGCCAGATCGTTCCAACCGTCACGCTTGGTTCTCCGGTGCACGTGACTCCCACCAAAGAACACATCGTCCGTTTGGCCTATCAGCCGACAGAGCGAGGCACACTCGCCGTTGCCCTGACAAGTCAAGGGCGCCTGTGGTACAGCGGCCACACCGTTCGCGACCGCCCCTGTTGCATTGACTGATCACGGTGCCGAGCCCGTGAAGGCCTTGATCTTTGACAGTCGTGGCGAAACACTTTCGATTGGGACAGCCGGCGGGAACCTCTACCACTACGACGTGCGAGAGGGCACTCAGCCGAGCCTGATCGAAACCATTTCCGTGGCTCCGGCCGGTACGTCAGTCACTGCCCTTTCCTATTTAATCGGAGATCGCTCGCTGGCCATCGGCACCAGCGCCGGCGACGTCTCAGTGTGGATGCCTGTGCGTCAAGCTCAAGAAAGTTCGATCACTCGCCTTCGCCTGATTCATCAGCTCGATGCGCATCCTTCCGCTGTCACCGGGATCTCTCCATCGCTTCGCGACAAAGGATTCATCACCGGCGACGCGCAGGGCAATCTGTTTGTCCACTACGCGACCTCCGCACAAACTCTATTGAAGCTGCAGGGAAACCACCAGGCGATCCACACCCTGACATTTTCCCCCAAAGCCGATGGCGCCGTCGCTCTCACCGACCAAGGAGCATTGCTCACCTATGCGATTCATAACCCTCATCCAGAGACAACACTTGCAACCCTGTTCAAGCCTGTCTGGTATGAAGGATATGAGGAGCCGGAACATGTGTGGCAATCTTCCAGCGGCGCCGATGATTTTGAAGCAAAGTTCGGTCTCGTTCCGCTGATCTTTGGCACGTTGAAAGGGACTCTGTACGCCATGTTGGTCGCGGTGCCACTCGCCATCTTGGGTGCCATCTATACTTCGATGTTCATGCATCCCGACCTTCGAGCCAAGATTAAACCGACCATCGAGATCATGGCGGCACTCCCGACCGTGATCCTGGGCTTTCTAGCCGGCTTGTGGCTGGCCCCTATGCTCGAACGCATATTCCCTGCACTGGTCGCAATGACTGTGGCTGTGCCTGTGAGCGTCGCAGTCACGGCGGTTATATGGCAGTATCTCCCCGCAGCAATGATCCGTCGCCTTCGCCCTGGGACGGAATCATTTATCCTGATTCCGATCATCATCGGGGCAGCCTGGATCTGTCTGGGCTTGAACCAACCGATCGAATCGTTTCTGTTCGGGTCCGATTACAAAGCCTGGTTTGCGACCCATTGGGGACTCAGATACGACCAGCGGAATGCGCTCGTGGTGGGGTTTGCCATGGGCTTTGCCATTGTACCGATCATCTTCAGTATTTCCGAGGAAGCGCTGTCCAACGTCCCACGGCATTTGATCGCCGGGTCTCTTGCCCTGGGAGCCACCCGCTGGCAAACCTTGGTCAAGCTCGTGCTTGTCTCGGCAAGCCCAGGGATCTTCTCCGCGTTGATGATCGGCTTTGGCCGGGCCATCGGAGAAACCATGATCGTCCTCATGGCCACGGGAAACACCCCCATTATGGACTGGAGTCTGTTCAATGGTTTTCGCACGCTATCAGCCAATATTGCCGTGGAAATTCCAGAGGCCCCTCATGGAGGCACGCTCTATCGGGTCTTATTTTTGGCAGCCGTGCTGCTATTTGTATTCACGTTTCTGATTAACACCGTGGCGGAAGTCATCCGACAACGGCTGCGGACGAAGTATAGTCAATATTAATGCGCGCCCCATTCAAAAGTTTCTCGCCTCCGGCAACGTGTTCATCTGGGGATGTGCCGCCGGTGTCTCGGTTTCCCTGCTCATGGTCTTCGGGCTGTTGCTGCTGATCATGATCAACGGCTTGGGATACTTCTGGATCTCGGACGTCGCCGAACTCACCTTGAAAGATGGGCAGCACATGATGGGGCAGCTGGCCGGGCGCGAAGTCATCCCTCGCTCTGTCACACCAGCCCGCCCCGAAGGGAAAGGCCGCCTTCGAGTAAAGATCGGGAATCGTGATTTATATGGGCTTGATTTCAAATGGGTCAATGACGATCAGATTGTGTCACTCCTGTACCCGGCAGATACGGTGCTTTTGGAACGACGCGAATGGGGCAACATGTATGGCAGGATCAAGGCGGTCTACAAAGGAGAAACGCTCCAGGCAGAAGGGAATGACGCAGGGTGGATTGCATTGGCCCCACTGATCGACACGACCATGGCCCTTCATCAACAGATTACTCGGATCGAGAGAGTCGAGATCGGTTCTATTAATGCAGATATCGAACAAGTCAGGTTGAAGATCCGTGCGTTCGAAATGGAAAATCCATCCTCTACGAGGCAGAGAGGACAAATCGATGATCTTAAGGCTCAGGTTGCTGCCGCCGAGTCCCGTTACCAAGAAAAACCGTGGAATTGGAAGCTCTACGCACGCAATTCGATGAATACTCTGTCCTCATGGTGGATGCGAATGGACGAGAGAAACAGATCCCGGTAGGGCAGATTATCCGCGCCCTTCGCCCGAACGAGATGAATCTCTTGCACAAGAGCTGGATCTATTTCACGAATGTGTGGTCTGTCCTCAGCACCGAGCCTCGAGAAGCCAATACGGAAGGCGGTATTTTCCCGGCCATTTTTGGAACAGTCATGATGGTCATCATCATGACCATCGTCGTCGTCCCGTTCGGTGTGCTTGCTGCGCTCTACATGCGAGAATATGCCAAACAAGGCACGTTGGTTCGTCTCGTGAGAATCGCCGTCAACAATCTCGCGGGCGTGCCCTCGATTGTCTTCGGTGTGTTCGGGCTCGGCTTCTTCATTTACGCCATCGGCGGGACTCTCGACACGCTCTTCTTTCCTGAACGGCTTCCCACGCCTACGTTCGGCACCGGCGGCATTCTATGGGCGTCTCTGACGTTGGCCTTGCTCACCGTGCCGGTGGTCATTGTCTCCACAGAAGAAGGACTGGCGGCCGTGCCCAGGGAGTTTCGTGAGGGATCTTTGGCTCTTGGCGCAACCAAGTTGGAAACGATGCTCAAAGTCGTGATACCCTCTGCTCTGCCTGGTATTCTGACCGGATTAATTTTGGCGATGGCCCGCGCGGCCGGCGAGGTCGCACCGCTCATGCTGACAGGAGTCGTGAAGCTTGCGCCTTCTCTCCCTGTGGACGGTTCTTGGCCCTTTTTCCACTTCGATCGAAAGTTCATGCACCTGGGGTTTCATATCTATGATGTGGGCTTTCAATCCCCCAACGTAGAAGCAGCCAAACCAATGGTCTACATCACGACCCTGGTCTTAATCACCGTCGTCGTCCTGTTAAATTTCACTGCAATTGTCCTTCGTAACCACTTGCGCAAGAAGTATGCGGGCTCAGTGTTATAAAGGATTGCCATGCAGGTTTCTCCACCCTCGACTCAACAGCCGTCCCCATCACTAAGGTACACCGTGCAGGACAGCCATCGACAATCGCCCGACCACGATCCCAGCACGCAAGCCGTCAAACTTACCTTGAATCAGGTAGACTTTTTTATGGAGACCGCCAGGCTCTCTTCAAAATCAATATCGAAATCGTCAAGAATCAGGTCACATCCTTCATTGGACCATCCGGCTGTGGGAAGTCTACGTTACTGCGCTGCCTCAATCGGCTCAACGACTTGATTGAAGGCGCTCGATTGGAAGGCACCCTGCTGCTTGACGGTGTGAATGTCTATGGCCCCGATGTGGATATCACAGACCTAAGAAAACGTGTCGGGATGGTCTTTCAGAAATCGAATCCCTTTCCGAAATCGATCTACGAAAACGTAGCCTATGGGCCGCGTCTACATGGAATTCGAAATCGGGGTCAATTAGATCAGATTGTAGAAGAGGGGCTCAAAGGCGCAGGGTTGTGGGACGAAGTGAAAGATCGTCTCCAGGCAAGCGCCTTCGGTCTCTCCGGAGGGCAACAACAACGGCTCTGTATCGCCCGCGCGCTCGCAGTCAAACCGGATGTCCTGCTGATGGACGAACCCTGTTCGGCGTTGGATCCCGTAGCCACCGCAAAAATTGAAGAATTGCTCTTTTCCCTGAAGCAGGATCTGACGGTCGTCATTGTCACCCACAATATGCAGCAAGCGGCACGGGTGTCCGATTGGACGGCGTTCATGTACCTTGGCGACATCGTGGAGTTCGGCCTCACGAAACAGCTCTTTACCACGCCGGCCAAGAAACAGACAGAAGACTATATCACTGGACGATTTGGGTGAACATGATGACACAGCGCCACTTTGACGAAGAACTGGCCGACTTGAAGACCAAGCTCCTGCGAATGGCTGGGCAGGCGGAAGACCAGATCGACAAGGCCCTCACCGCGCTGGTGACACGCGATTCGGTTTTAGCCCGCGAAGTCATCGAACGGGACCACCAGGTCAACGCGTTGGATGTGGAGATCGACGAAGAGAGTATCCGGCTGCTGGCCCTCCATCAGCCTGCCGCGCGAGACTTGCGATTGGTGACGACGGCGATGAAAATCGCTACCGAACTTGAGCGAATCAGCGACCTGGCGGAGAATGTCTGCGAACGGGCAATCGAACTGAACGAAGAACCGCAACTCAAACCCTACATCGATATCCCGATGATGGGTAATTTGGCGCGGATGATGGTAAAGCAAAGTATCGATGCGTTCGTCAAGGATGATGCCCAGCTCGCTCGGAAGGTGCTCACTGACGACGACATTGTCGATAATCTGATGGAACAGTTGTTCCGTGAGCTGCTGTCATTCATGCTCGAAGACACACGCACAATTTCACGCGCCATTCGCTTGAGCTTCATTGCCAAATACCTTGAACGGATGGCCGATCATGCCACCAACATTGCCGAGCTGGTGGTCTACCTTGTAGAGGGCAAGATCATTCGCCATACCACGCCGTCAGGACCTTCCAAAGACACCCTTGCAAAAGGTTGATCCCTTCTGATCCTTCAGATTGATCCTCCACCATCGAAAAGAGTCGGTACGATGCACGGCTCTTTGACACAACGAGGCTTCAATCGAGTGTGACAGGTGAGGTCAAGGTTGGGCGAAGATTCGACGTACTGAATCTCAGCCATGACCTTCCATTTACGTTGGAGGACGATCTAGAGAGGGATGTGGTTATGCCACGAACTGGCTCGAAAAGAGCATGTACTCAAATCGGTGTCTACGAAGGACGATCTTGTGACATCGTGCGAGTTGGTCCACACAGTGGAAGATTTGATTCCACGTGTATTGGGGCATGAGGTAGATGAGCGAGTCCAGACTGATGACCGCCTGCTCATTGAGATGGTCGAGAATGGCCGCCGTGAGCGCATCGGTATGATGACCCGCACATTGTTCAGGATGAACGTCTTGAGCTGAGTCAAGAAGAGCACTGATTGGCATAGGTACCTCCTATTGAGATGAATGAGACCCCCAGCTGATCGACCTGTTGTGCGAGAGTCGTCAGCGCCGGGGTGTATCGGACGGCTTCGATTGTGCTCTGCATGAGCTGCTCCAGAGCTGGAATGAATGGTTCCTGCCTATTCATGTGCCCCTAGCCTAACCCAGACACATTCCAGCCCTGTGAATTTCCCGTAAATAGTGTGTAAATTCTGAATCGAGCGGAGCAATTGGGCTGTTCCAGGGGTCGCGTCAGATTGCCGGCATCTCAGTACACGCGAGAGGGCGTGCGGTCAGTAAGAGAGGCGGAGTGGCGCGGGACAAGCGCGACGAGCAGGAGTTACATGAGGTGTGAGCAGATGGCTCAATGGGAGCGGAATGATCCGGATTTCACAGTAAGCGCTAGGGTAACATGAGGCTAAATAGAATGACTTGTGCAACATAGATCAACGATCGCATCACCCCCCGTTCGTATCATTGTTGTCCGGGCAAAAGGTCTGCTAGCGTGCAACGTCGATCACACGAATGGGAGGTATCTGTGACCGCGATCGATAGTCTCATGTTGGAGGCAAAGCAAGCGATCATGGAAGAACATCACCGCCGTTTCCAAACCCTCCACCAAGATGGGCGATGGGAAGAGGCGCTCCGAGAAATACAGGTCACACTGAGCTGTGCAGCAGACCTTCTCAATGAGTCACTCCAAGTTCTTGAGAAGGCTCTCGATGATTATCCGGCAGTTCCCCTCCCCTTCTCGCAACCAGGTAGTGAGTAGGTCGTCTCTCCGTTGCTTCGCTTCTGCACGATGGAAGCATGGTTTCCTTGACGATTTCTGATTGTACTGGTTTCAGCATTGGTCGGAGCGTGACAGACCCTGGGCGCGACGAGTTCCCTTGACAGCTTCAGACGCAGTTGTAAAGTTTTCCTCCGGGAATATCGGCTTGGATTTGTCGATTGATATATCAGGTCGGTGTAGTTCAATGGCAGAGCAGCGGTTTTGGAAGCCTGTCTAACCTTCTCCTCTAAGAGGTTGTCTATACATTGGAATCCTGCTGTTGATGCCGGTTTGCCCTGTGTTGATGACTTTGGTTTGGTCTGTTCGGACGTTCTCAGGTCGATTCGGCTGTAGTTCGGGCAGTCGGGCCGGTGATAGATGTGGCTCTTACAGTTGCCGGTGACGGGATAGGGCGAAGAGGAAATAGTGGACACTTGTTCTCGTGGTCCTAAGAATGGCGGACTGCAAGACGCCGCCACGCCTTCGATCTCAGCATCCAGCAGTACCAGGTCTGACAAGGTCAAGTGATTGCCCCCGCCGCGCTTTCCTGTAGACCTATGGTGGGATCGGTGTCGAGTCACCCTAGAGGCCTCTCTTCCGGTTTCGTGCCTCCTGCTCCAACCTTTCCAGTCCGTGTCCCCGTCACATAACCTCCGTTACGACCAGCAACAACCGTCTTTCGCCAGTGAGTGATTGGCGCTAGTAATGGCTCCCTCCAAACTACTGAGTTGCCCTAGACGAGGCTCTTGTGGTATCAATGTACGCGGCATGTGGCGCTACCGAGATCAACTGATTCAGAGGAAACCGTAGTCAAATCCACCATCAACGCAGGAGGATATTATGGAAATTGCGCTTATCCCGGGCCTCTTCGTCGGCATATTCGCGCTGGGGGCGGCTATGATTTTGTGGTTTCCCTATGACAGATGATGGCATGCCAGAATGTGCGCCTCCCCATTTTCTTACGATTGAGGGGTCACGCCGTTCTTTGGGTATAGTCAAATCCACCATCAACGCAGGAGGGTATTATGGAAATTGCACTTATCCCGGGCCTCTTCGTCGGCATATTCGCGCTGGGGCGGCTATGATTTTGTGGTTTCCCTATGACAGCATAATGGCATGCACAGATTGTGCGCTCTCCCACATTTCTTACGATTGAGCGGGTCACGCCGTTCTTTTGGCTACCGCTGGACTGCCGGAGTTGGATGCGCTCAAGGTGAAAGGGACTGCAGGGACCTCTATCGTGTCGTCGTCGAGGACGGACACGAGGGGGAGAAATCCATCGTCCAGCCGTGCGAAGGGAGCATCGGGATAAGAAGAACTGGCAGAGCGCAGTCAGCGCGTCCGTTGCCGTTTCACTCATGGGGGAGCCACTTGAGGCATCAGCCTCAGGTGTCCAGTTTTCTGTCCCGGCTGACTAGATGTTGAGTTGGAGTACGTAGTGTGGCAAACTATGAGCCAGAGTGAAAGCTGATAGGCCGAGTAACTGCTTTGGCGAAGTAACAGCCGTCCGTCTCTCGACATCCGATCAACGGCACTGAACCCCTCTCCCCAACTGAAGTTGGGAAGGGACGTGACGACATCGTCTAGGCAGCACAGACCACTTTCCCGCAGCTTTCCAACAATAGCCTCTTCTATGGGCATCATGGCGTAGCACCTCCAGTTGAAATGAGGTGCGTAGGGTGCCTGATATTGCTAACAGTGGATGCGCCGCGTTGGACCTCAGAAATGCCCTAGTAGGATCGGAAATTGCTACTACCCCCTCCCGTTAAATGCTACAACTCCGACGCCATTGAAGATGTCCTATGAAGTCACGAATCGACGAGGCGAGCCGTATGACCTTCACGCCGATAGGCTCAGGCTACCACCTTCTTCTGCATTGACTCCCGCGAATGTCCTTGGTCTAATTCACTTCCTCAAACCGGAGCACCGCGCGATGCTTCCGAACCCTGAACTTCCACCATGTTAATCCTCTTCATTGATGGGAACGGCGCCGACCGAGCGTACTTTGCGAGGGACTGAAGAGTTGCTCCTCTGACTATCTGATACTAGAAGGCACAGATGGAGAATCGGGTCTTGACCTCTATCGGCGGTCTCAGCGGATCGATGGTGTTGTGCTAGAACTGGACTTGCCAGATCGATCAGGCAGGCATCGTCATTCTACGGTAGCTCCAGAACAACGTATATTAGGGAAAGCCCTAGAGTTGAATACGGAGTACGATGGAAGTGCGGTGGTAGCGGGTCAGTCGATCGGTGGCTGGGAAAGGGCGTGAAGCTGGCGCAGACGACATGGGTAAAGAGCCGACGGGACACTCAATCTCAGACAGTGTCTCATTTTGGAGGATCGATGTGCAGGCCTCCTGGAGTCGGCGGCGGCGGCTGAGATCCGACGGGTACGAAGACCACGAGGTTGCTCGCGGCCGACTCATGATTGCCCGGATTATAGGCTGTAACGAAGTAGTACTGGATCTCTGCCGGGAAGCCGATATCCAAACTCGTCTCGTGTTTTCCCAACGTAGCGAGAAGAGACGCCCCAGCCTTCCGCGTGCAGGGTAGCTGATTGCAGTCGATAGACGTGGTATCCCGCAAGATTCGGTTCCGTATTGGCAGCCTACGTCAACGTGGCACCCCACGCAGTGCTCGACCACAATACAAGAACTCCGGTAATGGCGCTTACCCAGTTCATACGGATACTTCTCTATAGTTCCCAGCCCTCTTTACTTCGCCCTTCGGCAGGAGGCCCTTCTTTTCTAATTCTTGAATTTTGTCCTCGATCAACTTGGAGTAACAAGTCTCGGACAGTCTTCTTCTCTGCAGCGGCTGCCATTTTGAGGCGAAAAAGGTCTCACGTGGAATTCCGCGAATATGAACGGCGGCTGAGTCGTCAGGTGGAGCTTTGAGGGGCATGGCGGGAGAAGATAGCACACTGCTAATTCGGTGTCGTGCACTTGACAGCACTTGATAGCATAAGATATGCGATATCTATGTGACATAGATATCCCGTGAAGATGGTCAGAATACTCCTCCAACTCCCTGTCCCGTTGAAAGCCAAGCTCGACGCCGAACGCAAGCGAGGCACGAGCGCGGCGGGATTGATTCGGCATCTGTTGGGCAGCATTTCAAAGGCAAGAAGGCGGCGTAACCATGTCGTCGAAAGGAGGTCCATGTCCCTTAACCCCCATGCTGGCGAGTTGGTTCAGCAGGCGGTGACGCAGGACCCGTAGCCCGTGGCGTAGAGGAAAGGGGAAGGGGATTAGGGGATTTACTAGGTGGCATCTGTGTAGGGGGCGATAGGATGAAGATGGCGCCACAAGACACCGCGATGGAACCACGGCCTACGCCACGTTGGCCACGTGGTACATGCTTCGCCTGGGAACTATTGCTGGGTTGTCGCAAAGGCCCGATGCTCGACTGCACCGGGCCTTTGTTGTGTCTTGAGATCGAGGAGTCCGGCGAGTCCGATGGTTCGTGGCAGGTACGGCGTCGCGGGTCAGCCGGCGCTGACGCAGGAACTCACAGCTACCCAATAGGAGGAGCGAAGAGCATGGCGGATCAGCCGAAGAACCACAGAAGAATCATCGCAAACGTCGCGGCGATCGGCGCCAGTAAGGCGAGCGCGTCTCCCCTCAAAGTATCACGATCAGTTAGACGACGTTGCCTGGGTTTCATGATGGGCACCTCGATTAGATGTAAATCATCCCATGGAGGTCGACACCAGGACCACGGTTGATCACGGTCCTGGTGTCGAGCGCGGAGGAGGGTCCGCGCAGAGGAAACGTTCAGAGGCTACGCCAACCCAGCCCCCTCGCGCTGGTCTCTTTTATACACTTCTCAAACTGCTCCCTGCGTTGACGCAGGAACTCACAGCCACCAAATAGGAGGAGGTAGTACACGTGCGGGACGACGAATGACGCAGCTAGACCGGCGTCAATTTACTTAGCAGTTCACTGCCGCTGGACTCAATGATCCATCGCTCCTCATCCGTGAGCGGATCCCCTTGTGCCAGCCGGCCGTGAATGGCTTCGCAGGCGCGGATGAAATCCAGGACCTCTTTGCTAACAGGACTCATGGTGAGCGCTCCTTATGAAAGAGGGACACGGAGTGCGGGAAGGACGGCGGAGCCTCACAACACCTCGCAATCAGATGCGCGAAATTCGCAGCGGCGCATTCTATAAGGAGACGCGCTTGCTGTATGTCATCTAGGTGACACAGACCGAAGTTGTTTCTCTCACTGTAAGACAGGAGGGCTAAGCCATGGGCATGATCTACAAGCGAGGCGAGGTGTTCTGATGACTATTCGCGTTTTTAACGAAGGATGGCGACATCAGTATCAGCGCATGAAACGCTCGCGCGATCGGTTTAACGCCCCGCATCAGATCGCCGACGAGTATGACGACGACTTCTATCATGCGGTTCAAGACACCTGGCATCTCAAAGACTGGATCGCTAATGATGCCGCCCTCGGTCCGCTTGGTTCCACGGATTGCTCAGGAGGCGGCGACAATCCCATTGCTTGATATTATTGCCGATCTCGCGAACTGCACGAAGCACCTCGTGCTCACAAAGATGATTCGCGCAGGTGCAGAGCTGAAGAGCACGAGTTCGACGGTCAGCTTGCATGATGGGGCCATGGACAGAACAATCACGATAGGCCTGGAGGATGGGTCCGAATATACGGGTGTGGTGCTGCTCGATGATGCCCACGAGGTCTGGGAGAACCTATTAGCCGGGCATGGCTTACTGTGAACTCTGCGACGAGCGGTGTGTTTGAGCCTCTATATCGGCACCTCGACATGGAGAAGCGAAGAGCGTGCCGGATCAGGCGAAGAACCACAGAAGAATCATCACACCCGTCGCGGCGATCGGCGCGAGGAAGAAAAATATATCTCGTTTCAATGTATCAATATAGTCTTTACGGTGACGCCAGAGGCTCATGATGGGCCTCGATGAGAAGGAAAGACACCCCATGGAATTTTGGAGTTTATAACTCACGGGCTCACCTGAAAACTGTTCACTATTGATCACTTTTTGTGTGGCGAAACTACTGAGGAGGGCTGACCGATGGCAAAGATTATCAGACGTGAATGGACGAGCAGAGGGGGTAGATTATGGGCATGATCTACAAACGAAGTGAGGTGTTTTGGATCAAATACACTACGCGGCGGCAAGCCGATTCGAGAATCGTCTCAATCTTCCAAAGAATCCGATGCTAAGCGGTTATTGCGGGACCGTGAGGGGCGCGTAAAGTGGGCGCTCCGATCCTCCCGAAGGTGCAGCGGACCACCATCGACATTTTGCTAACGGATCTCAAGGCACACTATGAGACGACGGGACAGCGAACATTGCGCGAAGCCGAGACAGGGCTCACGCCTTTGATTCGCTTCTTCACGGGCCGACGTGCAGGCGCGATTAGTGGCGATTTGCTGACATCGTACATCCAGCATCGGCAATCGAGCGGTTTGTCCAACGGAACGATCAACCGTTAACTCAGCGTACTCGGTACAGCCTACAAGCTAGGTCTGGAGCATGGAAAGGTAATGCGCCGTCCCGTCATTCATTTGCTCAAAGAGACGCGGCCACGGCAAGGTTTCTTTGAGGAGCACCAATTCCAGGCGGTGTCGGAAACATCTGCCGGAGGATCTGCAAGTCGCCGTCACCATCATGTGGTTATACGGCTGGCGGCGTAGTGAAGTGATGGCATTGCAGCTGAGCCAGATCGATCTAGGGCCGGGACGTTGCGGCTCGAACCAGCCACGACGAAAAACCAAGATGGACGCGTCGTGTTTATCAGTCCTGAACTCAAGACGCTGGTCGTTGCACAGATCGGACGAGTGAAAGTCCTATCACGACGGTTGGGGCGCGTCCTACCCCAACTATTCGTCCATCTGCATGGCTGCTATACGGGGCAGCCTGTGTATGATTTTAGAAAAGCTTGGTCACATGCCTGTGAAACGGGTAGGATTGGTCGGCATGTTGCGGCACGACTTCAGACGCTCGGCGGTCAGAAATATGGAACGCGCTGGCGTGCCTCGATCCGTGGCGATGAAAATTTCAGGACACAAAACTGAGAGCATCTATCGGCGCTATGCGATCGTGAACGAATCCGACATTCAGGACGCCACGCGGCGACTCCTCGGGCACAATTTGGGCACACTCCCTCCCCGTCGGTTGACATCGCGCACGTAAGTGGGTGATATTCCTCGCAGGCTGGCGTAGCTCAATGGCAGAGCAGCGGTTTTGTAAACCGCAGGTTGGAGGTTCAATTCCTCTCGCCAGCTCCAACCTTTCAAGCACTTACACTAGCAGCAATCTCACCAGAATCGCGCAGGTGTTATTAGAGTGTTAGAAAGGTAGGTATTCAACTTACTCGCAGCCGCAACTAAGTCACTCTCTGCCACCGTGTTATATCGCTTCCACATGTAAGGGGACTTATGGCCAATGATCTGCATCTGCAGTTGTTGTGTCCACCCTGCCCGTCTCAAATTTGTTGCGGCACAGTGCCGGAGATCATGAAAGCGTAAGTTTTCTATCCCGGCCCTGTTGCAGGCTGTCCTAAACGCTGTTTTCACTTCTCGCACAGGGAACCGATGGTACACGAATACATGACGGTGTCCCAAATTCACGTACCTTCGGATAGTTCTGCCAATGCTTGTCTGACAGGTGAGCGTCAAGGGAACCTGTCTGGGTTTCTTTGTTTTCGTGTCAATACTCCTCAACGTGATAATCCTCGGTGAAGGTCAACGCGATCCCAGGTAAGCGAGACAAGCTCCCCCAGTCGCTGCCCTAGATGGTACGCGGTTAATAGCATGGGCTTGAGATGGGGGCCGCAGCTTCATGGAGCTGCTGCCACTCATCTGCGCTGAGGATACGGTCTCGTTCATTATGGGCGCAGGGGATAGGAACTAGTGATGCCGGATTGATGGTTAGCAAACGCTTTCGCCTAGCAATGTTCAAACAATGCTTTAGAATAATATGATCGTTGTTGATGGTGCCAAGTTTGACCGGTTTGCCATTCCTCTTCTTCCGTTGCCCTCGGGAAGCCTCCACATCTTCAGCTGTGATTTCTGTAAGAGCCTTGCTGCCAAAAAATGGGATTAGCTGAAGGGTCACTGCGTGTTTACGTTCTTTGTACGACCGTAAACGTTTAACCTCTTCCAGTGCGAGATAGGTCTCACCTCCATTCATCTCAAACGTCACTGGCCTCGCCTGGTCACCTTATCACAAGACCCTTCATTAACTCGGTCTGGATCATAGCTTCATGCTGTTTGGGCAGCAGCGCGGTTGCGTGAACGGACTTTCCATCGCTCGGAGTTGTCCACATCCTTTCTGCAGCCAGCTTCAACGTCTTCCCCCATCATCAATCACCCTGAACTCGACATGCAGAAACTATCCTTTCGCCGTGTCAGTCCCATATTCAGTGACCTCCCTTTCGTATCGAAGGCTTCTCAAATAACTGCCCCACGAATACATCCAGCGCATCGGCTAAGCGCAGCTTGACGATGCTTAAACGCGGAGTTCGCCTCACCACACTCAATGCGGGACAGTGTGAAGCGGCCCCATGCCCTGCACTTTCGCGCCAGCGCTCGCCAAGCTCACCCCCTTTCGTTCGCGTAGCTGGCGTATTCGGAGCATGGAGGGAGTGTCCCATATATGAAACACTGTGTCAAGCCGCCAAGGGAGTCCTTACCTTCTGGGAGTTTGCTTCCTGCCCATTTGTCTAGCTTTGTACCGGGATCAAACCTGACCGTTCCGCCAAGCTTCGTGAACGGGATTCGAGCAAAGTTGAGGAGACCATGTTATAGATGGTGCCCACGGCTACAACCCCGAGGTACAATCGCTGACCTCTCTCACGGACAAAAAGCGCCGTTCAGTGCTCACTGAAGTCATGCGGCCACCTACGCCCATCTCGGCTTCACTTTCTCACTGGGCGCCAGTTCCTTTCCCTTTCGCGCGGCCTTCTTTTGCTGCCTCGTTCCGTCTTTGCAGTTCGCGCGAACCCCGACTCCGTCTATCAGGGTCTTGGTTGTGTACCACCGCCCATCAGGAAGACGCATTGCTGGAAAGTCGATAGTCCCGATGTAACGTTTTGAAGGTTGTGTACCCCATGACCGCATAGCGGCAGATCCCCCGGACCCCCACCACTACATTGAGCTGACTCCTTCCCGGTGATGGCGGCTCATTCCCTCCCCCTTTGGCGTTATATTTCTCGGATTTGCTGGTATAACCCCTCGTCTCTTCTCCGGCTCTATAGCTGTCACTGCCCGGCCTGGTAAACATGCCAAGCATTTGGACTCTTATAGGAATGTGCTCGGAATGGCTACTTCCAGCCGTCCTTTTTGTGCAGATACGGCAAGGGTGTCGGTGGAGTCCTCATATATTCATTCATGGTTACGCAGCCTTTCTTGTCCCGGCACTTCTCAACCAGAATCAACCGCCAAGGTTGCCTCGTGTAGACCCAGCTGGTTCTTGCGTCCGCTCTTCTCCTTCCCACAGTTCCAGAGAGTCTACCAACCGCAGGTACACCGGGCAGTGCCCTCGCGGTTCGTTGGCTCCCACCGGAACTCACGGGTCCCGTGATGTGATCTCTCTCGGAAGATGAGATCTGGCCGGGGGCAGGGTCTCCAAAAACCCTTTGATTTTTGGCCATCCTGGAACTTTGCCTCGGTCTGCGTTATATGGAGTTCTTGTGTCCTCATTAGCCATCGTGATCCTTTGCCTTGGTTACCTCCTTCTGATCGTTGCGGGGCGTATCCATCCACGTCAGATCAGGAGATCGCGCAGCCTTTGCGTTTGTCGGTATGTCGGTACCTGAAGAGGCCCCTCTGGCTGGTCGGTCGCTTAGCCACCTTGATCCGACGTCGAAAATGGTAGCCAATGGCCCATGCGGAAAAACAACGGTTAATCGGTATTGCTTCGTTCAGTTACGTATTGCTCCAGATCGCGACCGACGACCAGGCCGAAACCGACCGCTTGTGGAACGCGATCGTCGGAAACGGCGGCCAGGAAAGCGCGTGCGGCTGGTGTAAAGACAAGTGGGGCCTGTCGTGGCAGATCACGCCGCGCGCCCTCATCGCCGCGATCTCGGACCCCGATCGCGCGGCGGCCAAGCGTGCGTTCGAAGCGATGATGACGATGAAAAAGATCGACATCGCCGCGATCGAGGCGGCGCGGCGAGGCTGAGACCGCCGATGAGCCTGTGCCAGCAAAGATCGACGACGCCAGAACGCTGATCGGCCATGGGTTCGATCCCGACGAATTCGAGTTCACGTGCGGCGCGACCACGTCCGGCGGGCCGGGCGGCGGCCCATCGCGTACGAGATCCGGGTGACCCGGAAGGCGACGGCAAGCACCGGACCTACGAGGCGGCCTGTCCAGCGACTTGGATGCGGCACTTCGAAGCGGAGCTGCGCGCGCGAAGCTCTTCGATTGACGCAGCCTGGCAGGACCACGCCCAGTCCGAGCCAGCCCAGCGCCGCGGTCGCGAACTCCGGAACCGCCAACTTGCGCACCTCGATACCGCGCGACTCGAACGAGCCCACCGAGAAATAGTCGGAGGTCTGCTCCATCCGCGACGAAGACCACGGCGAGCACACCAGCTCCCCGCTGCCGCTGGGATCGACCCAGCCGCAGTCACGCGTCGCCGTCAGCGTGGTCGAGGTCTGCTGCGTGTTGCTGGTCCACCCCGTTCAGCTGCGTCGTAGGTGCCGGGCTGCGCAAACTGCAGCGAGAAGGTCCAGCTGTCAGCGTACGTCGCGCCGGGGAGATGGCCGGGTGCAGCGGCAGGCTGCGGCCGCCTGCGTCGAAAACACGCTGTCGAGCAGTTCCGATTCAGAGACGCTCAGCTCCGTCCCAGACCTGTGGGCCTTCCGCGGGCGCCGGCTCCTCCGGAGCTGCCGCCGTACAGACCGAACGCCGTCTGCACGGTGAAGAAGGCCGTGAACTCCAGCGAACCGCCGGCGGGCACCGTGGTGTCGCTCGCCGAGAAGGCCTCGACCTGCCCCATCCCGGCCCAGGCGCAGGGGCCGGCGCACAGCGCCAGCAACGAGGAAAACGCGATGGGAACGGTCCGGTTCATCTCATCCTCCTGCGGCGGGCGACGTCAGCGGGCGTCCCGTCGAGGCGCGCACCACCAGGCGCGGTACCAGGTCACGCGCATGCTCGCGCCCTCCCCGCCGCCGTCGTCGCGGATCGTAATCCATGATCATCTGCACCGCCAGTTCCGCCGCTTCCTGCGTCGGCACGGCCACAGTGGTCAGCGCCAGCCGCACCTGGTGCGCCAGCTGGATGTCCGTGATGCCGATCACCGACAACTGCGACGGCACGTGCAGCCCCGAGGTCCGCGGCCGCCTGCAGGGCCGATGGCCGGCAGGTCGTTCGACGCGAATCGCCGTCAGCTCGGGGATCGCGGCCAGCAGCGCATGGGCACATTGCGCCCGTCGTCGATCGTGTCGTGACCGAAGCGCGCCGCTTCGGCGGGGTGGGCGATGCGCTGCGCAGCAACGCGTCGGCGAATCCACGATAGCGCCAGATGTGGTTTGCCACTCTGCTCGCTGCCGACGATCGCGCCGATGCGCTGGTGCCCCAGCTTGAGCAGGTGCTCGGCGGCGATCACGCCGGCTGGTAGAAGTCGACCGCGACGCAAGGCAGCTGCGGCGGCCGGTCCGGCTTCTCCACATGCACAGCACCACCGGCACGCGCTGGCGCAAGGCCAGCAGGTCGTCGAACTGCACGAAGTCGGCATGCATCACGACCACGCCATGGGCGAGCGATCCGCCGACCGCGTCGAGGTAGGCGCTCTCCTGGGCGGAGTTGTCGTTGGTGTTGCACACGACGAGGAAGTAGCCGCACTTGCGCACCGCCTGCTCGGCGGCGAGCGCGAATTCGGGATAGAACGGATTGGCGATGCTCGAGACGATCCAGCGCGATCGTCGGCAGGCGGCCTTCGACGAGCGCACGCGCCGTCAGGTTGGGTCGGTAGCCGAGTTCGGCGACCGCGGCGAGCACGCGCTGGCGGGTCTGCCGCGCCGACCTTGCCGCGCGCACGCAGGACGTTGGAGACGGTGGCGGCACTTCACGCGCCCGCCTTGCGGAGCAACCTCGGCGAGGGTGGTCATGCGCGGTGGGGTGGCGATGCGCTTCGAGGTTTGCTGCGCCGCGTGGCGGCACCTGCCGGAGTCGAGCTCAGGCAGACACCCGTGTCGATGCCGATGTGCTCCATCGAAGTCTGCCAGCAAGCGATTAATCCGATCTCGCCGCTGCCGCACTTCTGGGCCATAGACAAAGGGGACTTTCCCGGATTGCCGGCCGCGCAGACGCCTCCAGGCTCGCCCAGCGGATTAATCGCTTAACCCGCGGCTTCCCGCCACGGCCCGGAGGCACCGGGCGCCTCCCCATGGACCTCGACACGACCCTGTCGTGCTTGCGCTGCCAGCCCGACCCTGCCGGGTCGATCGCGGGAGTACCTGCGCCTGGGCGCATTCCCGGCCGCCGCATCGGTCGCTGGAGGTCAGCAGCCGCTACCTCGAGCTCGACGGCCGCCGTGGCTGCCGGTGATGGGCGAGTTCCACTACTCGCGCTACCCGCAAGGCGAATGGGAGACCGAGCTGCACAAGATGCGCGCCGGCGGTATCTCCATCGTCGCCAGCTGCGTGTTCTGGAACCACCACGAGGCCGACGAAGGGGTGTTCGACTGGAGCGGCCCAGCGTGACCTGCGCCGCTTCGTCGCATGCTGGCGCAGCGTGCCGGCCTGTACTTCTACCTGCGACCCGGCCCGTGGGTCTGCACGGCGAGACGCGCAACGGCAGTTTCCCGACTGGCTGCTCGGCACCGGCGACGCTGCGCTGCAACGACCGCCGGCTACCTGCAGCGCGTGGCGCGCTGTTACCGGCGAGATCGGCGCGCAGCTGCGCGGCCTGATGTGGTGCGACGGCGGACCGGTCATCGGCGTGCAGCTGGAGAACGAATACGACCGCACCGGCCCGGGCGCGGGCGCGGAGCACATCGCCGAGCTCAAGCGCCTCGCGATCGGGGCCGGCTCACTGGTGCCGCCTGTACACGGTGACCGGCTGGCCCACGCTCGACATCCCGCCGCGCGAGGTGGTGCCCGGTCTCCGGCGCGTATCCCGGACGGCTTCTGGCGCGGCGAGACCGGGCCGCTGCCGCCATCGAGCGTGTTCCTCTTCAACGCCAGCCGCGCCGATCGGCGAGATGGGCCACGTCGGCGGCACGCCGGCGCGGCGATGCAGATCGACAAGGCGCCACTACCCGTTCTTCCTCGCCGAGGCCGGCGGCGGCATGCACGTGTCCTACCACCGGCGACCGGTGGTCGACGCCGACGACGTGGCCGCCACGCTGCGTCGTGCAGCTCGGCTCGGGGGCGACGCTGTACGGCTACTACATGTACCACGGCGGCACTGAATCCGACGACGCCCGGGCGGGCGCCTCACGAACACAGGCGATCGGGCTATCCGAACGATGTGCCGGTGCTCGGCTACGACTTCCGCGCGCCGCTCGGCCAGTACGGACAGCTGCCGCGCGTCCTATGGCCGGCTGCGCACGCTGCACCTGTTCTGCGCCGCCTTCGGCGCGGAGCTCGCGACGCTGGAACCGGTGCTGCCGCGGACGCCCCACCGATCCGCCGACCGCGTCAGCGCCTGCGCGTCGGCCGCGCGCGGCGCGGGCCGACAGCGGCTTCCTCTTCGTCAACAACCACGTGCGGCACCACCCGATGCCGGACTTCGAGCAGCGTGCGCCTGCGCGTGCAGCAGCGGTGACGGGACGTGTCGACCTGCCCGCCGCGCCGTCGATCAGGTGCCGAGCGGCGCGCTACTTCATCTGGCCGCATCGGCCAGCGCATCGGCGCGCGCCGTGCTGCGCTATGCCACGGTGCAGCCCTTGACCCGCTTCGTCGACGAGCGGGCAGCACACCTGGGTGCTGCCTTCGTCACCCGGCCGATCGCACGCCGAGGCTGTGCCTTCGATCCAGCCAGCGTGCGCGAGCATCGATGCGCCGCGCTGACTGGGTGACCGAGCGGCACCCGAAGGTGCTGTCCTGCGTCGCCGGCGCAGAGCGCGCCGCAATGGCTCGCGCTGACCGACGCGGGCGGCGAGCACACGATCGCTGTTGCTGCTGCCGCAGACGCTGGGCCGAGCAGGCCTGCCGCCGTGCGCCTGCTCGGGCGCGATCGCCGCTCGTGCTGTGCGCACACGGCGTGCATGCCGTACAGGCCGACGGCACGCTGGTCGTCGAGTTCGCCGCACGACACGGTGCCGGTCGTGCACATCTTCCCGGCCGACGACCTGCAGCACGCGGCGGTGTCGCGACGGCTTCTGCCGAGTATCACGCTCGACGTGGCGCCGCGCGCCATGGCGGCGGCCGTCGGCTTCGACGTGCTGTCGGACCGGCAGGATCCCGCCGCCGCTGCGCATGGGGCCGCCGGTGGCCTGGCGCAGCGGGCCGGTCCCGCTGGCGCCGGACGACGCGCGCGCAGTTCGAAGCCGCGACGCGCGTGCGGCTGCGCGTCGACGCGCGCCTTCCCCTGCGACGACGGCCGCGTGCTGCTTGCGAGATCACGACTTCCTCGGCGACGCCGCGCGCCTGTACGCCGAGCGGCCGGCTGGTCGACGACACTTCAGCTTTGACGAGCCCTGGCTGGTCGGCATCGAGCCGCCGCGCCGATCGGCGGGCGCTGGCCCGAGTTCGAGCTGCGCATCGTACGCGGCGCGCGCGGAGCCTGCCGATCTTCCTCGAGGACTCGGCGCACGACGCCACGCCTGGCGGCCGCCCGCCGGCGGAGCCTGCCCTGCGCAGGTGCGCGCGCCGCTCTCGGCGCCAGGCCGGTGCGGCTGCAGCGCCAGCGCGTGACCGAGCGGAGGGCCCCGTGGCGGACGTGACCCTGGATCGGATCGCCAGTCCTACGACGGCCATGGCTGCCGTCGTGCGCGGCGTCTCGCTGCAGATCGCCCGACGTGGAGTTCTGCGTCTTCGTCGGGCCGAGCGGCTGCGGCGAAGTCGACGCTGCTGCGCATGGTGGCCGGGCTGCGAGGACATCGGCGGCGGCGAGTCGCGCATCGGCGGGCGCTGCGTCAGCGAACTCGCGCCGTCGGAACGCAACGTCGCGATGGTGTTCCAGAACTACGCGCTGTATCCGCCACATGGACGTTGCCGCCAACATCGCCTTCGGCCTGCGCCTGGCGGGCCTGCGAAAGCGGAGATCGACAGCCGCGTGCAGCCGCATCGCCGACATGCTGCAGATCCGAGCCGCTGCTGGGCGCGCAAGCCACGCGCGCTGTCGGGGGCCAGCAGCAGCGCGTGTCGCGATCGGCCGCGCACTCGTGCGGGACCCCGGCGTGTTCCTGTTCGACGAGCCGCTGTCCAACCTCGACGCCGCGCTGCGCACGCGATGCGCGTCGAGATCGCCAGCTGCACCAGCAGCTACGGCAGCCAGCACGATCTACGTGACGCACGACCAGGTCGAGGCCATGACGCTGGCCGACAAGATCGTCGCTGCTGCACCGGCGGCGACGTGGCGCGCACGGCAGCGTCGCCCAGTCGGCGCGCCGCTCGTGTACGCACCGCCCGGCAACCTGTTCGTCGCCGGCTTCATCGGCTCGCCGAAGATGAACTTCATCGCGGTGCACGGTCGCCGGCATCCACGCCGACGGCGTGGACAGTCGCCCGCAGCGACGGCGCAGGCGCTGCGGGCCGCCGTCGCGCCGGACGGCGTCGTGGTCGGCCAGCGCGCGACCCTGGGCCCGCCCGCGAACACCGTCTCGCTGCGGGCCGGCACCCGGCGACAACACGCTGCCTGCCGCGTGCAATGGGTCGAGCAACTGGGCGACACACCTGTGCCTATCTCGAAGCCGCGGCGCGCAGACGACCTGATCGTGCGCCTGCCGGGCGAGCGCACGGCGAGCGTCGGCGACGGCGTGCATCTGCATCTGCCGGAGGTGGCATGCCCACGGTCTTCAGGCGAGTTGCGGCAGGCAGGCGCTGCCCCGGCTGCGCCCAGGCCGGGTGTTAGACGGCAGCGAAGACGAACCAAGGAGACTGCCATGACACTGCAATTCCGCCGCGCCGCCGTGCGCCACCTGATCGCGCTCGCGGCCCTGGCACCACGTTGGTGCTGCCTGCGTCGCCGCCGAGAAGGGCGAGCTGCTGATCTGGATCAGCAACGGCGACAAGGGCTACGAGGGCATCGCGAAGATCGCCGAGAAGTTCACCAAGGACACGCGGCATCGCGGTCGACGGTCGAGCACCCCGAGGACGCGATCGCGAAGATTCCGAGCAGGCCGCTGCCGCCAGGCAGGAGGACCGACATCTGGATCGTGGCCGCACGACCGCGCGGGCAGCTGGATCACGCGCCGGCCTGATCACGCCGGTCACGCCGTCGAAGACCGTCGACGGCGATCGATCCGCTGGCCTGGAAGCGCCTGGAACCATCGGTGGCAAGACCTGGGGCTACCCGCTGTCGATCGAGGCCGTGGCGCTGCTCTACAACAAGGACACTGGTCCCGACGCCGCCGAGACCTGGGACGAGGTGATCGCGCTCGACAAGAAGCTGGCGGCGCAGAACAAGACGCGCCATCATGTGGTACGATGACCGAGATCTACTACTCGTACGGCCTGATCTCGGCCGGCGGCGGCTACGCGTTCAAGCGCAATGCCGACGGCACCTACGACGCCAAAGACACCGGCGTCAACAACGCCGGCGCGGTGAAGGGCGTCGAGACGCTGATGACGCTGATCAAGGACGGCGTCGCTGCCGAAGACCGTCGAGCTACGCCGAGGCCGAGGCCGGCGTCAACGAGGCCGCATCGCGATGATGCATCAACGGGCCCGTGGGCCTGGAACAACCTCAAGAAGAGCAAGATCAATTTCGGCGTCGCCCCGTATCCCGAAGATCGACGGCAAGCAGGGCGGCTCCGTTCGTCGGCGTGCTCGGCGCGATGATCAGCACCGCCAGCGCCGAACAAGGGAAGCTGGCCAACGAGTTCCTGGAGAACTACCTGCTGTCGCATGGACGGCCTGAAGGCGATGAACGCGCACGTGCCGCTGGGCGTGCCGGCCAACAAGGCCTTCTTCGACGAGCTCAAGTCCGATCCGCTGATCGCCGGCACGATGGCCGCCGCGCAGTCGAGGCACCGCTGATGCCGAACAACCCGGAGATGGCGCGCGTTCTGGACGGTCATGCTCGCCGCGCTGCAGAACATCACCCAGGGCCGCGAGACCGTGAAGGAAGGCCTCGATCGCGCCGCCAAGCGCATCAAGGGCGACCGAGTGATGCCGTGCGACCCGCTGCCGGCGTGACCGGCGCCTGCCTCGATGAAGCAGCGCATCGTCCTGCGACGCGGCTGACTGGCGCGTCCTCGGCGCGCTGGTCGCTGCTGGCGGCGCTCGCGCTGGTGGTGGTGCTCGCACGGCGCGCCAGGCAGCGCTGGCGCCGCGTCTGCTGCTGGCGGTGCATCGCCGTCGGCGGTCGCGATCTACTGTCGCGCCGCGCCTGTACGCCTGGCGCTACGTGGTGCCCGGCGCGCTCGGCGGTGCTGCTCTTCATCGTCGTGCCGATCGTCTACTCGCTCGGCATCAGCTTCACCAACTACAGCTCCAACAACCTGCTGTCGTTCGAGCGCGCGCACCGACGGTGCTGCTCGGCCGCGCGCCAGCAACGCAGCGGCGTGGAGCTTCGACGCTCAAGCTGGCCGACGGCAGGACCGCCACCGCTTCGTGTTCATCGGCGAGGACGGCGAGCGCGCTTCGTCTCCGAGCCGGTGACGCTCGGTCCGGCGCTGCGCGTGCCGCTGCAGCCGGACGGCCGCAGACGCAGCGACGCTGGACGAGCCGCTGCACGCTCAAGCGACGTGATCGCGCTGCAGACCGCGCTCCGGCAGGTCGTCGCCGTGCTGCCCGACGGCACGCGAGCTGCGCATGAGCAGCCTGCGGCGCTTCGCGCGTGAGCCGCGCCCAGTACCTGCGCAACGCGGACGGCACGCCTGACCGACTCCGCCGACGGAGCGCGCCTCGCCGCCAGACCACGCGACCGGGCTATCTGGCGAGCGCGCCGACGGCACGCGCGTCGAGCCCGGCTTCCGCACGCTACGTCGGCGTGGCAGAACTACGTGCGCATCTTCACCGACAACCGCTTCCTCAAGCCCTTCGTGCGCGTGTTCAGCTGGACGGTCACGTTCGCCAGCCTCAACACGCTGTTCACCTTCGGCATCGGCGTCATGCTGGCGGTGCGCCGAACTGGGACGCGCTGCGCTACCGCCATCTACCGCGCTGATGCTGTTCCTGCCCTATGCCCGCGCCCTGAAGCAATACGTAACT
>ERZ1370068.5653-contig-4671_pt1 | contig 85720 bp, 129 predicted proteins | sample MGYA00561227_ERZ1370068 | MGnify/ENA primary metagenome ERZ1370068 (study PRJEB38410, sample SAMEA6850437) | metagenome | study: Metagenomic assessment of the ecological functions of the soil: analysis of the soil microbiota associated with the...
GTTGCCACTTCGTTCAGTTACGTATTGCCGCTGACCACGGCGGCCCCAAGTCGAGCGTCCCCGCAGCCGGCGACGCCAGCGTGCACGCCAGCGTCACGGTCTGTCCGGCGTAAGTTCGACAGATCGATCGCCGTCGGTTCCCAGCGATGTGGCGTCGTGATCGTGCTGCTCGAGCAGCGCGTCGCCCTTCCCGTTCGCGGACGCGCTGATGCGGAACGGTGACGGGATCGTCCTCGATCGTGCCGACGCGCGAGATCGAGCCACGCGCGCTCGGGCACGCTGGACGGTAAACGTCGCCGTTTCCGGCGCCCGGGCGGCAATCGACTCGCGATAGATTCTCCTTTCAATCCCTGCCAGGCCACACCGGGACGAGATCGTCGCGAGGTGCTCCTTGCGCAACACCAGCCGCACCGACTCGATGTCGAAGGTCGCGCCGGACTGGTTCGTCGGCTTGAAAATCAGGTGTCGCAGCGCCTGGCCGGACAGATGCATCGCCGGTGTCAGCGTCACCGTCTGATCTCCGCCCCAGGCGTGACCGGCGTTTTCATCCAGAAGCCGTCGCCGCCCTTGACGAGCTCGTCCGCATTGACCTTCTCTTCCCCGGTGTGTTCGTGAACGCCAGCTCGGTGCCCGCCGACACGCGCGCATCCGAATCTCGATCGCGTGCACGATGTCCTGGTTGTCGAGGCCGCTCGTCCGCTGGACGTGAATGCACCGGAAACGCCGTCGATGTCACGACCAGAAAGCCGGCCGTCCGTGCACCGGCCAACCCGGTGACGCCCGCGAGCGCGTCCCATTTCTCCTTCAGCTCATGGATCGAAGCGCCACTCGGTGCGCGGGATGTCGCGATGCGGCGCACCGCCGCCGGCAATCGTTTCCTTCTTGACCTCGTCGACCAGCCGGATGGCGGCCGGCGTCGATGTTGTCGACAGGCGCGCGTTGGCGGCAGCGCCCGCGATCGCGACGGCGATCAGCCACCGACGGGTCGATGAGGTCGAGGACACGTGAATTCTCGGCATGTACCGTCCTTTTACTGATATAGCCCGAGCTGCGCAGCTTTGCGCAGTTGCTCCGGCGTCATGGTCGAAGTCGTCTCGCTGTCGGGCTTCAGCCTGCTCGCGACCGCCATCTGATGCCAGCCGTCGAGCGCCTTGGCGAGCCGCGACACAATGTCGGCGTGCTCGCGTCGCGCACGTCGTGCTGATCGAGCGGGATCGCGTTTGGCGTCGAACAGCTCGAACTCGGGGCGGCCAGCGCGGCCGGATCGTGTGGTGAATCAACTTCCAATCGCCGTCGTTGATGGCAAACGATTGCCAGCCGACGTCGCGCTCGTTGCCGGGATCCAGCGCGTCGCTGGCGACCCGCATCACAGCTTTTCGCGTAATGGCAGGCCGCCGCTTCCAGCGCCGCGTGCAGGCCGCGTCACCCTTGATGTTGAGCAGCGGCACGAGCTGATTGGCCCTGATGCCTTTCGGGTGCGTGAGCTGACTCAAATCAGCAGCAGCGTCGGCATGATGTCGATCGATTCCGACCATTTCGTCGATGCGTGTCCCACGCGGCACGCGGCCCGGCCATCGAAAGAAGAGCGGGACGTGCGCGAGCCTCGCCGACTAGACGCTGTGACCGTGCCGCATCCGCCTGTGATCGTGGAACTCCTCGCCGTGGTCGCTCATGAACCGACCGCAGTCTTGTCGATCAGGCCGTCGGCGCGCAGTCGCTCGAAGGAGCCGCGCGACTTCGGCGTCGAGCGCCCGGATGAATCGATCATGCGCAGTCCTTGTCGTAGGTCAGATAGCGCGCCGGGGTCGACGCCCGCCGCCTTCATCTCGCTCGATCGTGGCCATGCCGCGCGCGGCCAGGGCTGGATCTGACGATCGTTCTGCGCAGCGCGTTGCGCTGCGCAATGACGTGCTCGTCACGCTTCTCCGGGTCTGCCCACGGCGCCTCATGCAGGTGTCTGGGCTCGTAAAGGCGGATGCGGATCGAACACATGCAAGGCTGATGAAGAACGGGCCGCTCTTGTGCGCGTCGAGCCACTCCGTCGGTGCGATCGACAGTGCTCGCGAGCGGACTTGCTGGATGCTCCGGATCCGACTGCGACGTCGCTTCGTTGCACCTCTTCGAGAGCCCGCGTGCAGATTCGTGAGTTGACCGGTGAACGACCGACAGATACGACACGGTCGCGTAGCCCGGCGCCGCGATACCGTCGGCGATCGTCGTCGCCGACGCCGGCAGCCGATCCGAATCGCCGACACGCCAGCGTCGTCGGATAAGCAGCGACGTCGGAAACGAGGAGGCTGGTCGTCAGATCCCCTTGCGTCATCGCCCGGTTGGGACGTACCGCGCCCTGGGCCGCGAGTTGGCGGATGAACGGCGTGGCGTCGCGCTGGCCGCCATACCGACGAGATGGTCAGGACGCAGGTGTATCGGCGTGAATCAAATCACGCCCCGCGAGGCGCGCGGCGACCGATCGGTCGTTGGCGGCGATCGCGATCGAACGCACGGCGAGCCCACAACCCGACGGCGCCCGGTCTCGCGGTCAGCGAGCGCGGAGGGAGACGTCTGCGGGCGCCAACCGCGTCAGATCGATGGCTGCCACGCTGCCAGCGGTGCGGCGTGGTCACCAGTTTCCTGATAGAGCAGCTCCGTTCGCGGGCGAGCCATCGGGCTTCACGGATACGTTGCGAAGGTCGCGGGCTGATCGTCAATCGTGCCGACGCCGACGTCGCAGCCATCCGCGCTCGGGCACGGTGACGTCGAAGGTCATCTCGCTCGGGCGCTCAGCGCGACGAGCGACCTCGCGGTAGATCTCGGCTCAAACCCCTGCCAGCTGACGCCTGATGGCACGGCGGCCTAGATGTTCCTTCGGTAGACCAGCCGCACCGATTCGATTTCGAACGTCGGCGTCTGCGGCGTCGGTCGGCCAGATCAAGATCTTCCGCCGATGCGTGTGGCGTTCAGTGGGGCGGCGCTCGTGAGCGTGTAGGGTGTGGACGTCACGAGCCGGGCGTGAGCTCGGTCGGGATCGGCCACGAGCCGAGCTGAAGTCCGCGTTCAACTTCAGGCCAAGGCACCGGACCGGCGATCCCCGTGGTGATCACCGACACAGTGGCCGCCGGCCGATACCTTCATTCAGATCTCGATCGCGTGAAGTTGATCGCGGTTGTCGAGATCCGCGGTCCGTTCGATCTGAATGACGGGGTACGCCGAGGAGGACCGTCCGGTGAGGCGGCCGTCGCGAGCATGTCAGCCCGGTGATCCGGCGCAGCCCGCGTAGTCGCACCTCAGCGTGTCTCGCGGTCGAAGCGCCACTCGCGTCTTTCTGGACCGCGCTCGCGGCCTTCGGCGCGCGCACGCCTGGAGCATCGTCGGGCCTGATACAGATCGACCAATCGGATCGCCACCGGCCTCGCGGAGTCGCCGCGCTCGGCCCGCACGACGCGGCGAGCAGCGCAGGCCAGCGGCGCTGCCAGAATCGCGAACGCCGCTCGAGTGGGTCCCCATCGGCGATCTCCTGTTTGTCGTGTGGACTCTACTACAAGGTCACGCCGAATGGCTTGCTAGCGCGGACGCGAACGCGATCGACAGCGCGAAAACACCACCAGCCAATTGAGCTGCCAGCCGAAGACATCGATGTCGCGCTCGGATAGGGAATGGTGATGGCCGTCACCGGCCCGTTCGCAGCCAGTGGAGGCTCGGCGGGGTAGAGGATCTCGTTGATCAATCCCGGCTTCGAGCCGCTCCGGCGATCGCCGCGCCACCCGCGACGACACCCGAACCGTCTTCGTGATCGTCTGGCCGGCGATGTGCAGCGAAGCTCGTACTCGCCTTCGGTCTGCGGAGTGATCCGCCACATCACGTCCTGGGCGGCCGCGAACCACACGGCATCGGTGTCCGCGCGAATGCCCGCCGGCACTTCCAGCCGCGCATCGTCCGCCGAGTGTCCGCCACGAACATGAGCGGTGAGCAGGATCGGATGCCCGATCTCCGAGGCCGTCGTAGCCGTACTGAAACTGCAGCTGCGCGATGACCAGCACGAAGGGCACGAACATCCAGATCATCGGCGCCAGCGACAGGCGCAGGTAGGTCAGGAGTTGTGGCGCAGCATCTCCTGGCCTGCGCCCGGAAGATCGCCGAGAGGTCGTCGTTGAACAGGCGGATCTCGAACAGCGCCGCGTGAATCTGCCGCTTGACCTGGTCGAGCGCGCGCTGGTTCGACGTCCGGCGGACGACGAGCAGCATGATGATGGCGGTCACGAGCGAGACGACGGCCAGGCTGGCGAGCGGCGGCAGCGGCGCCGAGTGGACGCAGCAGCAGATCGAAGAGCGGAGCCGAGCGCGCCGTTGATCGGGGCGATCACGAAATCAGGAGATGTAGCCGAGGCCTTTCAGCTTCTTCTTGATGTCTTCCTCGGAGTCGGCCTCCTCGAGCTGCGCGATCTCCTTCTCGAGGCAGTGCGTGATGAACTCCTCGACCGACGAGTAGCCCGCGAGATCGGCGTAGCGCTTGACCTTCGCGAGGAGCGCCTTATCGAGCTTGATGCCCGAGCCGAACATGTTCACTTCTCCTGGTTGTGACGCGGAAAATCCTGGACGCCGAACTCGGCGACGATCGCCGCGGCGAGCGATTGGAGATTGGGCGCCTTCTTCGACAGCGCCCGGCTCGTGAACAGCACGCCGGGCACGGCGTCGGGATCCATGCAGTGGTCGCCGTTCCACTCGTCCGTGTTGTCGACGATGACCTCGCGAGGGAGCCCGCCGAGCGCCGATTCGTCCGAGCCGCGCATCCCCTTCGCGTAGCCGACAATCAAGTCGGGCGCGATGTCCTCGGTGCCGCGGAGGTGATACGCCTCCTCGCGCTGGAACATCTTGGTGATCGCCGGCTGATTCGTCCAGGGATCGACGACGGTCAGCAGCTTGCGCCGCTAACTCGCGCGCGAGCGCCGCGCGATCCGCCGGCGCGACGATGCCCGATGCCTTCGCGCCCCTTGACGTTGATGTAGAGGCCGTTGAGTCCCAGCGCGTAGGCCCGCGTCTTGGTCCAATCGACGTTGCCGAAGTTGCCCGGATCCTCGCGGAGGTACGGATTGCGGACGGCCAGGTAGCCGTTGTCGCGCAGCCAGCTGTTCAGATGAAACGATCGCCGCCACGAGGTGAAGCCGTGATCCGACATCACCACGAGCAGATCGCTCCGGCCCAGCTGCGCGGCGGCTCTCGCCGACGATCTGATCGAGGCCGACGTACAGTCGTCGATCACGTGCGCGTAGGGCGCGTCCTTCGCGGCATCGTAGGCGGGATGCCCCGGGTCGCGCGCCCGCCACATCATGTGCGACACCTGATCGACGTTGCCGAAGTAGTAGAAGAGCAGGCCGTCGCGGAAACCGTTGAGGACGTGATGAAACTGCGCCTTGACCTCGTCGCCCGCGATCTTCGCCTGCGCCAGAAACTCGTCGCGTGACAGGACCCCGGTTTTGAGTCCCTTCGTCTCCTCGGGCATGCCCTGGGTGTAAAAACGACCGGTGGCTTCGGCCAGCTCGGCGGCGTACGAACCGGGCGTGGAAATCGGCAGCGCCGGGTTGAGGGGATCGAGATCGAGCGGGCTCGCGTACAGCTCGAAATACGGATCGAGCCGCTTCAGATAGAAGCGCGCCTCGGCGTGCAGCTTCTGAAAGGCCGCCATCTTCAGTTCGAGCGGCACCCAGTCGCTCCACTCGCCGATCTTGAGCAGACGCTCCTCGCTGCCGGCGACGAGCTTCACGAAGCGGCGTCCGGCGTCGATGTAGCTAGCAGACGAACTCGGCGCGTGTCTTTTCAGGCTGGGCGAGGAACGGATTGTCCGGACCCTTCGAGCGACGCACGGACCACTCCGCCGCTGGCATCCACAGGCACGACGGTGCCGCCCGAGACCGATTTCCCGCCGAAGGCAAACGGCTCGGACGTGAAGAAGGAAAACGTGCCGTAGGTGCCGAGCAGGTCCGGTGTCCCCATGCCGCTCAGCTCGCGCGTCGCGGTGCCGGACGGCGGAAAGTTCGCCGGCATGCCGCATGATCGTCGTCGCGACGCCTTGCCGTTCGAGCGGCTCCCAGAACGCCTCGCCGCGGCGCAGCAGTTCCACCTTCCCGCCGGTCAGCGGGAACTGGTAGCTTCCCGATCTTGATCGAGCGCCCCGCTCCTTCCGTTTTCGTCGTCGACAAGATACGGCTCGAGCGTTTTTGCGTCGCGGTGGATGAAGTCGAAGATCGCGTGTTGTCCGGGATCCACGCCGGTGATGAACGTGGACCACGCCACCGGGCTCTGCGGCGGGATCGACGATCCGAGCGGCGCGAACGATCCCGCTTGCGGAGAGCTTGCGCCAGGTTCGGCAGACGGCCCTGCGCGATCAGCTCGCGCGTCAATTGGTAGTCCATGCCGTCGAACCCAGAGCACGATCGACCTTCCGTCCCGTCGCCGTGCGTGCGCCGCATGCACAGGAAAGCGACGGCCGCGCGGCGCAGGACGCACGACTGGCAACGCTCGTGGTGAGCCTGTCGAACCACGAGCTCGTCCTCGACAAGCTCAGCGACAGCGTTTGTAGATGGCGTGCCACGTTAGACGGCCACCGCGAAAGGCCTTCCCGTCCATGTGCGCCGGCGGCTGGATGCCGAACAGGCGTGAGCGCGGTGGGCGCGATGATCGACGATGTGCGGTTCTTCGGCGTCGATCGGATCGGCTGCAGAAAAACACGCCGGGAACGAGCCGCGGATCGATGCAGTGGTCGCCGCTCCAGGCCTTGACGTTGTCTTCGAACACCGGTCCGGAAATGACGCCGCTGGCGCAGTCCCACGACGCGCGATAGCCCGCGTTGTAGCCGATGATCAGGTCGGGTCCGTTTTCCAGGTACGGCCCGGAATAGAGCGTCGCCGTGATCGAACGCTTCGCGGATGCCGACCTCGCGTCTTCTCCTCGTCGCGCAGGCCCTTCAGCTTGCCGATGATCTCGGCCTTGAGCGCCTGCACCTCGGCGCCGGGCGCGACGATGCCCTGCTCCTCGCGGCCGCTGACGTTCAGGAACATGCCGGTCAGCCCGAGGCAGTACGCGCTTGCGTGCCGCGACCAGTCGACGTCGCGCAGCCACTCCGCGCTGCCGTCGGCGCCCGCGCTTCAGCGTCAGGTAGCCCTCGCGCAGCAGCCAGCGCGTTCGAGGTTGACGCCGCGGCGGAACGAGCTGAAGCCGTGGTCCGGACAGCACCATCAGCACGTCGCCCTTGCCGCAGCTTGTTCATCACCTCGCCGACCAGCGCGTCGTTGCGCTGTGTAGAGCTCGCGAATCGCGTCGCGTTGTGCTCGCCGGGATCTCGACCGCGCGCGCGCGGGATGGCCGTCCTCGAGATACCGCCAGAACATGTGCTGAATCCGGTCGGTGGCATCGAACACGCAGACCAGCGTTCCGCGCCGCAGCCGATCGAGCGCCGAGAAGAACATCGTCTGGCGCTCGCGATCGATGTCGTAGGCCTGCTGCAGGAACGTGGCGTCGCTCGATCACCGACTCGTTGAGCGCCCAGGTGTCCTCGGCCAAGTCCGAGCGTCGAGTACGGCCCGACCCGCTTTGCCAGGTAGGTCGCGTAGTAGCGACGGATGCGAGATCGGCATCGCCGGGATGATCGGGATCGAGGTTGATCGGCGACACGTAGAGCGAGAAGTGCTCGTCCATCTCGAGCACCTGAAGCGCGCGATCCCGCCGATCTTGACGCCCGGCGCGGCCTTGAACGTCAGCGTGATCCAGTCGCTCAACACGCCCGGCTGCAGATCGACCGTCGTGCCGTCGATGCGTGACGCTGCACGCTGCCGCGCCGCGCGATCGATCGTCATGCGTCATCGGGATCGTCAGCGGCGGATTGCCGTCGACGAACATGTTGTCGGGTCCCTGAATGCGCCGTGTCGATGCGGTCGCCCGTGCGTTCGACCTCGACGCGCTGACCGCCCTCCTTCGAACTTGCCGCTCGCCGGGCCGCGTCGTGAACAGCAGAAACGTGCCCTGCGTGCCGAGCAGATCGGGCACGCACATCGCGCTCAGCTCGGCGCCGTAGAACTTGTCCGGCGGAAACGTGATCGGCACGCGCAGCACGGTGCTCCAGATGCGGTGCTCGCCGAGGATCGTCCAGAACGGCTTCGACTTGCGCAGCAGCGCGAATCTCGGGACGATGACGCGGGATCAGGTAGCGACCGAGCTTGAAGAAGCGATCGACCTTGCCGATGTGCGCCGACGAGAGCACGGGCAGGTAGGTGCGGCGGTCGCGATCGAGGAAGTCGAAGATGTTGTGCCGCGCCGGATGGACGCCGGTGCTGAACGACGACCACGCAACCGGCGAGATCGACGGATAGGTCGTCTTCAGCCGCCGGTAGCAGCCCATCTTCGCGAGCTTCGAGAAGTTGGGCAGGAGGCCTTCCTTCATGAACCGATCGGTGAGCGTCGGATCCTGGCCGTCGAGGCCGACGACGATCCAGCCGTTTGATCGCGGCGCGCGGGCGGCCGCTGTCCGCCGCGCGAACCGCCAGACGCGCGCGGAACGGCCAGATGAGGATCGACGCGATCGCGATCGACGATCGTCGTGAAGATGACGAGGAACGATCCCAGAACGGCGAAGCCGGCGCCCGGGTCCGATGTACGTCGGCCCGACCGGGCAGGACCAGCAGGACCAACGCCACCAACGCGAGGCGTGATATAACCGGTCCGCGACGGATGGTCATGATGTTTGTGATCAATTCGTAGTCTATACCACCGACCATGGTTACTCGCTTCTTCCGCCGCCTGCGCCGCGGCGCGCCGATCGTCGTCGTGTCCGGCCTGCCGCGCTCCGGCACGTCCATGGCGATGAAAATGCTCGAGGCCGGCGGCGTGCCGATCGTGACCGACGGCGTCCGCACCGCCGACGAGAGCAATCCGAAGGGCTACTACGAGCTCGAGCAGCGTCAAGGCGCTCCGACAAGAACGGCGACACGGCGTGGCTCGGCGCACGCGCGCGGCAAGGCGGTGAAGATCATCTCGCTTCCTGCTCACCTACCTGCCTGACACCTACGACTACCACGTCGTCTTCATGAACCGCGACGTCGACGAGGTGCTCGCCTCGCAGAACAAGATGCTCGACGCTCGTGGCGAAGCCACCGGCACGGCCGACGATGCGAAGATGCGCGAGGTCTACGGGAAGCATCTCGAGAAGGTCGGGCGGTTCCTGCGCAGCCGCTCGTGCTTCACCACGCTGCAGGTTCGCTATCGCGATGTCATCGACAACCCGCCGCCGAAGCGCGCCGGCCTCAACGAATTCCTCGGCGGCCGCCTCGGCGTCGAGCAGATGTCAGCCGTCGCGGATCGCGAGCTGCTACAGGAACCGGAAGACGAATCCCGAGGTCCCGAGTCCCGGATCCCGAGTCCCGAATCACGAGTCCCGAATCGCGATGATCGATCTGCACATGCACGCGACGGCGTCGGACGGGACGTCCACGCCGGAGGATCTGGTCGCGCGCGTGCAGCAAGGCCGGCATCACGGTCTTCAGCGTCACCGGATCACGACACGATTGGCGGCGGTGCCCCGCAGCGTCGGCGGCCGCGTCGCGCGAGGGTTGACGTGCGTCCCGGGCATCGAAATCACGACCGTTCACGACGGCCACGACGTGCACATGCTCGGCTACTTCCTGGATGCCGGCTCACCGCTCCTGATCGCGTTGCTCGAGCGCGTTCGCGCACTGCGGCACTCGAGCGCGCGGCTGAGATCTCGGATCGGCTCGCCGCCGCCGGCGCGCGCCGATTGATGTCGACGCCTTGCTGGGCTCGGCCGATCCCGGATCGTCGCGATCGCTGGCGCGCCCGCAAATTGCCCGACGCGCTGATCGCCGCAGGGCACGTGGGCACGGTGTCGGGGCGTTCGATCGGTTTCTGTCCGAGGGCTGTTGCGCGTGCGTGCCGCATCGCGGTCCGTCGCCGCGGCGGACGGCATCGCGGCCATCGTGTCGGCGCGGCGGCGTCGCGCTCGCTCGCGCACCCGGGGACCACCAAGCGCGACGACATCATTGCTGGACTGGCTGACGCGGGTCTGTCGGCGATCGAGGCCCACCACAGCGCGCACGACGCCGCGACGGTCGAGCGCTGCCGACGCTCGCTCAGTCCCGGCCCTGGCGGTCAGCGGCGGTTCAGTTTTTCACGGCAGAAGGCACACGTCGCAGCGAGTTCTTCGGTGTCGCTCGGCCTCCCGCCTCGGATTACGAGCGTCTGTCGATGATGGCGCTCCGCGTCGAATGAACTGGGAAGCCTGGGCAACCGTCGCGGTTGCGGCGCTCATCTTCTACCTGCTCGTGTCGAATGCCGCGCGGCGCCAGACGTCGAGCCTCGGCATCGGCGCCGGTGCGCTGATGACGCTCGGCTTGTTGTCGTCGCGGCTGCCTAGCGCTCACGATGTCGCCTCGGCGTTCGGCAATGAGGCGCTCCTCACCATCGCCCGCGCTATTCGTCGTCGCCGCCGGGTCTGACCGACACCGGCGCCATCCATTTGATCACCGATCGCGTCCTCGGCCGGCCACGGTCGGATACCGACGCGCAGGTGCGCCTGACATTTCCGGTCGCGACGATGAGCGCGTTCGTGAACAACACGCCGATCGTCGCGATGTTCATGCCGGTGGTCCACGACTGGAGCCGGCGGGCCGGCATCGCGCCGTCGAAGCTGTTCATTCCGCTGAGCTATGCGGCGATCCTCGGCGGACTCTGCACCCTCATCGGCACCAGCACGAACCTGGTCGTGAACGCGTTGATGATCGACGCGCAGCGCACGCGATCCCACGATGCCGGTGATGACGATGTTCACCGATATCGAGCGTGGGTGTCCGGTGGCGCTGGCCGGGCTCGGTGTATCTCGTGATCGCGGCGCCGCGGCTTCTGCCGGACCGGCGCGCGCCGGCGGACGAGCGTCAGACGAGCGGCGCGAATACACCGGTCGAGATGTTCGTCGTGCCGAACGGCGGGCTGGCGGGACGGACGATCGAGGACGCCGGGCTGCGCCGCCTGCCCGGCATGTTTCTGTCGGCGATCGAGCGCGATGAAGAACGCGATTGCCGCCGTCGGGCCGGAGCAGCGTCTGCGAGGAGGCGATGTCCTGGTGTTCGTCGGCGTCGTCGAATCGGTTGCGGATCTCCAGCGCATCCGCGGTCTCTCGCCGGCCACCGACCAGGTGGCCAAGATGAATTCCGCCCGGCCACGAGCGTTGTCTGGTCGAGGCCGTCGTCGAGGCCGGCGTCGCCGGTTGCGGGGCAGAGCGTCCGCGACGGGAATTCCGCACGCGCTACGACGCGGTCGTGCTCGCGGTGCATCGCGAAGGCGAGCGGATCGCGAGGAAAGTCGGCGATATCGTGCTGCGCGGCGGCGATCTGCTGCTGCTCGAAACGCATCCGCGCTTTCTCAAGTATCAACGAACGAATCGCGACTTCGTCCTCGCGCGTCGCCGGTGAGCGATTCCGCGCCGCCGCGCCGCGGATCGTGCCTGGGTGGCGATTGCGCTTGCTCGCGGCGATGGTCGCCGCGGCCGCGCTCGAGCCGTTCACGCGCGTGACGATGCTCGCACGCGGCGTGGGTCACCGCAGGCCTCCTGGTGGCGACCCGGCTGCTGTACGGTCGAGCGGGCCCGCGCGCAGCCTCGACATGTCGGTGCTGTTCGCGATCGGATCCGCGCTGTTGATCGGGCGCGCGATGGAATCGTCAGGGCTGGCGGCGGCGATCGCCGGCGGGCTGTCGGGTGTCGTCAACCCGTCGAATCCGCGTGTGATGCTCGCGGCGCGTGTATCTGCTGACGCTGCTCTTCACCGAGTTGCTCGCCAATGCGGCCGCCGCGCGCTCGTGTTTCCGATCGCCCACGCCTGGACGGCCGTCGGCCGGGTTACACTTTCTGCCGTTCGGCGTGTCGATTGCCGTGGCTGCGTCCGCGAGAGCTTCGCGTCGCCGCTCGGCTATCAAACGCATTTGATGGTCTACGGCGTCGGCGGCTATCGATTCAGCGATTTCGCGCGAATCGGCGTGCCGCTCGACCTGGTCGCGATGGCCCTGACGGTGGCGATTGCGCCGCTCGCATTTCCATTCTGAAGGTGTAGGGAGGATCCGTGGTTCAGACCGATACCCTTGTCTGCCGCCCCATGGCGGATCGCTCATCAACCTGATCGTCAACGACGCGCGCGCCGCCGAGCTGCGCGCCGCCTCGCAGGCGTTCCCGTCGTGGGACCTGACACGCGCGTCAGCTGTGCGATCTCGAGCTCCTCGCGAACGGCGGCTTCTCGCCGTTGACGGGATTCATGACGCGAGCCGACTACGAGCCGGTTCGCGACCAGATGCGGCTGGCGAGCGGGGCGTGCTGTGGCCCGATGCCGATCGCGCTGGATGTGCCGGAGGCCTTCGCGAGGGGCTCGCCATCGGCGGCGACGTCGGCGCTGCGGGATCCGGAAGGCGTGATGCTGGCGGTGCTGACGTCGAAGACATCTGGACGCCGGATCGCGACCTGGAAGCGCAGCGCGTGTTCGGATCCAACAACAAGGAGCATCCGGGAGTCGCGGCCGTGTCGCGCGCGAATCCGGTCTACGTCGGTGCGGCCAGCGTCGAAGCCGTTCAGCTGCCGGCGCATCACGACTTCCACGCGCTGCGGCAGACGCCGGCGCAGAGTGCGCGCCGATTTCGCGGCGCTGGGCTGGCAGCGCGTCGTCGCGTTTCAAACGCGCAACCCGATGCATCGCGCGCATCAGGAGCTCACGCTGCGCGCGGCCACGCGACGTCGACGCGCACTCTGCTCGATGCATCCGTCCGTCGGCATGACCAAGCCCGGCGACGTCGATCACTACACGCGTGCGCTGCTATCAATCGGTGCTGCCAGCCTATCCCGAGCGGGCGACGGCGCTACGTTGGCGCTGCTGCCGCTCGCGATGCGCACTGGGCGGCCCGCGCGAGGCGGTGTGGCACGCCATCATTCGCAAGAACTACGGCTGCACGCACTTCATCGTCGGCCGCGACCACGCCGGACCCGGGTAGCGACTCGCACCGGCAAGGCCGTTCTACGGCCCGTACGACGCGCAGGAGCTGCTGCGGGCAGCACGAGCAAGAGCTCGGCATCGCACATGGTGCCGTTCAGGAACATGGTGTACGTCGAGGAATCAGCGATGCAGTACTTCCCCGACGACGAGGTTCCGACAGGGGCAGACGCACGCTGATCGTCTCGGGCACCGCAGCTGCGCGCCAGTCTCGCCGAGGGCGCGACGATTCCCGGAATGGTTCACGTTCCCGGCGGTCGCGACCGAGCTGCGCGCGCACGCATCCGCCGCGCGTCTCGAGCAGGGCTTCACGGTGTTCTTCACCGGGTCTGTCGGGATCGGGCAAGTCGACGATCGCCGAACGTCCTGCTGGTGAAGTTCCTCGGAGATGGGCGGCCGGCCCGGTCGACGCTGCTCGACGGCGACGTCGTGCGCAAACATCTGTCGATCGAGCTCGGCTTCTCGAAAGAGCATCGCGACATCAACATCCGCCGCATCGGATGGGTCGCGTGCGAAATCACGAAGAACGGCGGCATCGCGATCTGCGCGCCGATCGCGCCGTACGACGCGATCCGCAAGGAAGTGCGCGCCATGGTCGAGCCGCGCGGCGGCTTCGCGCTCGTCCATGCGGCGACGCCGATCGAGGATCTGCGAGCAGCGCGATCGGAAGGGTCTCTACGCGAAAGCCCGAGCGGGCCTCGTGCAGGGCTTCACCGGCGTTTCGGATCCGTGCACGAACCGCCGAGCGACGCTGAAATCGTCATCGATACGACCGAAGTGCCGGCCGCGCAGGCTGCGGATCAGATCATCGATTACCTGCGGACTCAGGGATATATCACGCTCGGCTGAAGCCTGGCGCTCCAGCTGTGATTTGTGGGCATCGTCGTTGCTCTCCTCCGCGCGAGGAGGAGATGCCAATACGATCTGTCCAATCTTTTGCCGCGTGTGTGGCGGCGGCGGCGATTGTTGCCGGCTCCGCCGTCGCATCGGCGCAAACACAACCGCAAGCTCGAACCGCACAGTCCGCACAACCGAATCCCGCGGCCGAGCATCTGACCGCCGCGCGCGCGGCGCTGAACAAAGGTGCTCAATTCGCCCGCGCCGAGCGTGAGATGCGTTCAGAAACTGGCCGAGCTCAAGACCGAAGATCATCGCCATGGAGAAAGCGGCGAGTACGGCGTCGCCCGAGTGGAAGACACACTACCAGACGATCGACCGGCTGCTGACCGACCTGGTTGGTGCGCCGACGGCCGCCGAAGCCGGGCGCAGTTGGCACGAGCGGCAATGCCGGAGCGCCGATGGCCGCGGTGCTGACGGCGAGATCTGCCTCGACTTCCGTACGCACCTGACGGCATTCAGCGCCGCGATGGGGAACGTGGCGCCGGCGGCGGAACGGCGACGCGCCGGCCTCGGCGCCGGCGGCATCTGCACCAGCCCCGGCGACGCCGCCGCCCGCGACCGAACCTCCGCAACCGCACCGCCGGCCCGGCGCCGGCGGCAGTGCGGCGCCCGCGTCGGCGGACGCCGCCGCGCAGCTGGATCGCAAGTGCTCGGCATGATCGAGGGCGTGTTGAAGGCGAATGCGCCGCAGACCGGCGGCACCGTGTCGATCGAGCGCTCGACGCTCGAGCAGATGAAGATGCAGCTCGAACAGATTCGCGCGAGCGTGAAGAAGCAGTAGCGCCGGCAAGTCAGAAGGACGACAGTCAAAGTCAGAAGCTTTTGAGACTTCTGACTTCGGACTTCTGACTTGTCGCTGCCGTTCTTCTTCTCCGAGTACACCCCGATTGTGTTGCCCTCCGGATCGGAGAACCAGCCAAACAACCGTATTGTTCGGGAGCGGCACCGGTCCGACGAGCTTCTTGCCGCCGAGCGTCTCCGCCTTACGGCCAGCGCGCTGGCGAGCGTCGTCGACCATCACGTAGAAGATCGTGGTAATTGTGGGGCTCGTGACCGAGCTGAGCTGATGCGTGTCCGCCGGACATCGCCGCCCGTGCGCAGCATGGTGGCCGGGCCTTGCGCCTCGAGCTTCCACTCGAACATCTTCGAGTAAAAGTCGGCAGCCTTCTCACGATCGCGGCAGCCAATCTCGAAGTGGCAGATGTGATTGGCCATCACTGCATATCCAGCTCGATGCCGCCGACCATGCCCGCGACGACGTTGTAGAGCGACGGCCGCGAGCATCGTGAAGACGAACCCCAGGCCTCCGCATAGGATGGGGAAGATCACGATGGCGCCGACGCCCATCAGCGCGCCCATCCCGGAAGTGCCGGCCGCGTCGGACGACATGCCGCCAGCCATCGCGATCAACGACACGACGGCGCCGATGAGCACGCCCATCACCGCATACAGGGTCCCGGCAATCTTACCGACCGACAACGGGCCGATTCGCTTGACGACCATGCGCCCTCCCTTTCTGCTGTGTACGTCTCCGCGCAATGTCTTTATAAACCTAGAGTGACTCTTCCGTATCGACAAACGTGTCGTGTTCGTTCAGAGTCGACAACGTCGCAGGCCTGTTACGTATGTGTAACTGCGACGCCCAGATCTGTAGGTGAAGGGTCGCTGTTCGGACCGTTCAACCTAACGGGAGACGGGCATGCTGATTGCGCGAGCACGGGCTTCCGGTGTTGTCACGTCTCCTACGCGCCCTCGCCCGCAGTGATCGCCATCGCCACAGTGCTCACTGTGACGGCTCGCACGCGCGCTGATGTGGATCTCTGGGGTCACCTCCGCTTCGGCCTCGACCTCGTTCAGTCAGGCAGTCTTGAAACCCTCGACCGATACTCGTTCACCAGCGACAGACCGTGGGTGAACCATGAGTGGCTGTCCGAGATCGCCATAGCGCTGGCGTGGAAGACTGCTGGCACGCCAGGATTGATCTTCCTGAAGCTCGCGTGCATCTTCGGCGCGCTCGCACTGATGGCGTCCGCTGTCGGAGAGCAGGGCGTGACCGGGCGACCGCGGATCCTTTGCTGGGTCTGACTCTCGTGGGCATCCTGCCTCGCGTTGCCCAGGTGCGGCCGCAGAGATCTTTCGGTCGTGCTCTTTGCAACCATCGTCCGCCTGATCGTGCGTTCTGACCGAGGCTCCTCACGACCGCTGCTCTGGACCATTCCAGCTCTCACTTTGTGGGCGAATCTGCATGGCGGATGGCTCGTCGGGCTGGGCACCGTCGGCCTCGCCTGCGCCGGGAAAGCGTGGGACGGAAGACGCGCCAGGCCGGCGATTCGAGCGGTCGGTCCGCTCCTGATTGCGGCCCTCGCGGCAGCCGCCACTCTAATAAACCCCTACGGCGTCGGTCTGTGGGCCTTCATGATCGAAACCGTACGCTTCGGCCGCGAAGGCATCGGAGAGTGGGGGCCGATATGGCTCAGAGCCGTCGTCAATGATCGCTATGGCCCATGTTCGCCGCGCTTGCTTCTGACGGCGCTGGGCGCCTCCGTCCGCCGCCCTGAATGGTCAAAGGCTGGAGGATCCTCACTGGCTGGAGGATCACTCCCGAGGCAAAATGCGGTACGGCTTGCGACGCCCGTCCTGTTGGGCGTCGCTGCGCTGCGCGTCAATCGGCTCGATACATTCTTCGCCTTGTCGGCGATCGGCTTCCTGGCCGGCCCGCTTGCCTCGCTCCTGTCCCGGCGCACGGCACCGAGTCGCGCACTGCCATCTAGTTGGACGCTTGGCGCGGCCGCTGCCGCGCTTCGTGCTGGTGCTGTCGGGTACGGTCTCGAGAGCGGCATTTACCTGCATCGGCATTCACCCGACGTGGCCCGAGTCGCGTGTCGTTGAGATGATGCGCGGCAGCGGCATCTCCTGGGGCGCGTCGTCACGTTCTTTGACTGGGGCGAGTGACGCCATCTGGAACATGCCAGCCGGCCTCAAGGTCTCCATGGACGGACGCCGAGAGACCGTGTGCTCGGAACGTGCGAGTCCACAATCACTTGCAACTGTATCTGGGAACGGAAACGGGGCTGAGCTACCTGCGCGACCTGAAGGCGGCAGACTACGTGTGGTTGCCGAGCAAGTTGCCGGTCATCGATCTGCTCGTGCGGCGCGGATGGCACGCGAGCTTCGACGGACCTCGTTCGGTGGCTTCTATCTAATCTGAGTCCAGCCGAAGGCGCACTCACCACATCCGACAGCCGGACGCCAGCGACGGCGACGGGTTCCACGAAACGATGCTTCCGCAGGTCCTTGACGCTGCGACGTCAGAAGCGACGGAGATCCTGGCGATAGTTTGCATGCGCCTCGGCAACCGGCCGCAGCGGACGGTCGAACCACAGGGGCGTCGCAGTCCGCCGGGCCCGGGAGCTGGACGTGCGTCATCGCGATGCCATTCTTTATACGCCTCGTGTGACTTTTCGGTATCGATCAAAGATGTCGCCGTAGCGATCCGCCGGGCCGCGGCCTTTTCGAGCGTCACGCGCTGATGCCAGCAGTGCATGCCGCTGACCGGATCGGGCTGAACCGGGAACGTCAGGTTCTGGTGCACGCCGATCTCGCTCCACCAGATGCGCGAGCTGTCGGGATCGGTCGACTGCGAACGGCTGCGCGCCGTGCACCTGCGACACCTTGTAGCCCGATGCCCTGCCGATCGATGGTCACGAGCGCCGACGCGTTGCGATTGCCGAGCTCTTCGTGCAGCCGCCATCGGCCCAGGTGATGCGACATGCCGAGCACGCCCGGCCGGATGCCTTCGGTCACCCAGGCGCGCGTGACGAAGTAGCCGATCCGCGTCCGCACCTTGACGAGATCGCCCGGTCTCGATGCCGTAGCGCGCGCGCGTCCGCGGTCGCGATCCACAGCGGGTTGTCGTGCGAGATCTCGTAGAGCCACTTCACCGGCGAGCGCGTGTGCACCAGCGTCGGCAGCCGGAAGTTCGGCAGCAGATCGAACTCGCCGCTCCTCGCGCTCGCAGAGTCGCGCCAGTGCACGTGCCCCGGCACGTAGCGCGGCACCGCGTGCTCGGGCCAGCCCCAGTCGACGAGCGTCTGCGCGATAGAACTCGAGCCGGCGCGACGGCGTCGTGAAGCCGGCAGCGGCGACGCCGTCGACGAGCACGCCGACCGGCATGCCGTCTTTGAGCACGACTTCGCTGTCGTCGTCGTCGATCGCCGTGCCGGCGAGCGCGTCGGCTGCGAGCGGCTTCTCGTACGGCGCGTAGACGTTGTCCTTGACCTTGAACGCGCCGTACTTGCGCATGTAGGCGAGCGGCGTGAGTCCCTCCGCCGCCGCCGCCTCCGGCAGCCCCGGCACCGAGTTCTCGAACATCCACCCGTAGTACTCGTCCATCGTCACCGGCTGGCCGGGACGGTACGGCGATTCGAAGTGCTTCCGGATGCCGAGCGATCCGTCGGGATCGATCCGCCAGCGTGAGCGCCGCCCAGAACTCGCTTTCTTCCCACACTTCGCCGGGGTTCGCTTCGTAGGTCGCCGTTCACCGTCTCGCCGCGTTTCTCGCGGGCGACGCGCAGGACCGGCTGGCGGAATCCGAGCCACTGCGCCGCGTGCGTTTCCTGGCTCATCGTGTCGTGGCGCTCGGTGCCGAGGCCCATCGGCAGGATGTAGTCGGCGAACCACGCCGTTTCGCTCCAGGTCGGCGTCAGCGCGACGTGCAGCCCGATCTTCGTCTCGATCGGTCAGCATCTCCATCCACGAGAAGCCGTCGGGATTGGTCCAGACGCGGGTTGTAGACGCGCGTGAAGTAGACGTCGAGCTTGCCGCGGTTCTCCTTGAGGAAATGCGGCAGCAGAAAGCTCATCTCGAAGAATGCGAGCGGGGTACTCGCGCGGAAACAGCAGCTCGTTCCAGTAGTCCGGCGGCGTCGGCGGACGTCGGATGCTTCGGCGACGAACTTGTTCGACAGATGCAGGCCGACGCCGCCTTTCGTGCCGACCGATCCGGTGAGCACGACGAGCAGATACAGACAGCGCGTGATCTGCCAGCCCCACGAGATTGCCGGCGGCGGCGGATCGCCAGTTGTGCGTGCTGAAGCGGCCGCGCGCGCGGCCGATGCGCGCGCGCCGCCTCGACGATCTGCGCCGGCGTCGACGCCCGTCTCCTCCGCGGCGAACTCGGGCGTGAACTCGCGCGCAGAGCTCCTTCAACGCGACGATGAAGTTGTCGAACGTGACGGCAGAGATCGGGCCGTCCGGCGCGGAGGTAGCCGCGCCAGTCGACCCACGTGCGCACGAACTCGCGATCGTAGAGGTCCTCGTGCGAGCAGCACGTTCGACCATCGCCAGCAGCAGCGCGCCTTCGGTCCCGGAATACGCCGGCAGCCACATGTTCGCCTTGGCCGACGTGTTCGACAGGCGGGGATCGATGACGATGAGCGTCGCGCCGTTCGATCTGCCCTCGATGATGCGCTGCGCGTGTGGGTTGAAGTAGTGGCCGGTCTCGAGATGCGACGACAGCAGCAGGATCGTCTCGGCGTTCGCGTAGTCCGGCGACGGCCGATCGTTGCCGCACCAGAGGAAATGTCCGAGCCGCGCGGACGACGAGCAGACGTTGGTGTGGCTGTTGTGGCCGTCGATGCCCCACGCCTGCAGCGACGCGGTTGGCGTAGCCGTCCTCGCCCGGCCGGCCGACGTGATACATGATTTCGTGGCGCCGGTTCTCGACGATCGCCTTGCGGATGCGAGCCGCCGATGTCGGTCGAGCGCCTCGTTCCCATGACACCTGCCGCCACTTTGCCGGAGCCGCGGTCGCCGTCGCGCTCGAGCGGATAGAGAATGCGATCCGGATCGTCGAGCTGATTGGGCGTGACGACGCCCTTGGCGCACGTGCGGCCGCGGCTGCCGGGATGGAGCGGGTTGCCTTCGATCTTCCGAACGGTCAGCTGCGTCCTTGTCGACGTAGGCGAGGATGCCGCAGGCCGACTCGCAGTTGAAGCAGATGCTCGGAATGATCCAGTAGTGGCGGCGATCTTTCTTCGGCCAGCTCGTCGACTCGTAATCGACGTAGTCGTCCCACTGTGACGGATCAGGATGTGATCGTGAACGTGTCATGACAGACGGGACGCATCTGTCCCGCTTCGACCCAGACGTATTCCCAGGCGAAGCTGCTGGCGAGCGCGAGGACGGCGGCACGCGGCGAGCGCGGCCGGCAGGCTGCGTCGACGAGCGCGGCGACGCCGATGGCGACCGCGGCGGCGGCGATGGCGCCGACCCAGAACAGCCGCGCGAACGGTCCGCGGCGGATGGCGTCGGCGGCGAGCGCGTGGTGCCGGGTCGGGGCTCGTTCTGACGACGTGTTCTCCGAAGAGCAGCGCGACGTGGACGAGCATCGCGCCGGCGAGGGTGCAGGCGAGCGCGCGCACGAAGCCGGCGTCGGTCAGCGCCGGCAGCGAGCGGCCGCGAGGAGCAGCACGGCGGCGCGCCTTCGGCGACGGCCTGCGCGAGCAGATCGATCGTGGCGACTGCGGGCCCTGCCACAGGTCGCGCGCGCAGGCCCTGCGCGAACAGAAAGCCGGTGTAACACGTCGTCAGCACCGATGCGATCGACGAGCGGGCCAGCAGCAGAATCGGCAGCACGGATGCCGAATCCAGCCGCCGCGCCGCCAGCCACAGCGTCGTCAGCGCGCCCTGCGCGGTGAGGAAATAGGCGCCCCACACCAGCCACGACCGCCAGTTCGGCCGGATCAGGATGTAGTAGAAGCGCTCGGGCCGCTCGAGATCGGCGACGAGGATGCACGGCGGTCGCGATCGAGGAACACGAGCGAGATGGCCGGGCCGACGAGCGTAGGTCAGCGGCACGCGATCGCCGTAGACAGAGACGGCAGCAGCAGGCTGACGAGCATCGTGCCGGTCGCGATGCCCTTCGTGAGCAGGTAGCAGCGCCATGTCGAAGCCCCACGGCTTGACGTGCGGCGTGTCGTAGTCGACGCGCGCGTCGCCGGGCCGGCGCGGATCGGCGACGGGCGACGCCGAGCGGCCGCAGCAGCACCTGGCCTTCCTTGTAGATGAACGGGCGCGCCGCGAGTCTCCGGCTGGATCGCTGTCCGTTCGGCGCCGAGGTAGAACACCTTCGGGATCGTGCCCTTCTCCGGCTTGCGCACGTCGACGCCGCTTGCAGCTGCGCGATCCGCGCGACCTCGCTCGCTGGATCGTCGAGGTCGCCGAAGATGCGGCATTCGGTCGGGCAGACGCTGACGCACGCCGGCAGCAGCTCGTTCTCGACGCGGTTCGCGCAGAAGTTGCATTTCTCGGCGGTGTGCGTGTTCGGATCGATGAACAGCTGATCGTACGGGCACGCCGACCATGCAGGCGCGGCAGCCGATGCACGAGTCGCCGTGCAGATCGACGATGCCGTCGCGACGCTTGAAGAGCGCGTTGGTCGGACAGATCTGCATGCACGGCGCGTCGTCGCATTGATTGCAGAGGACGGGGAAGAAGAAGCGCTGCGTGTGCGGGAAGGTGCCCTTCTCGACCGTCTTCACCCAGCAGCGATTCACGCCGATCGGGATCTCGATGCTCGGCCTTGCAGGCGATCGTGCACGCGTGACAGCCGATGCACTTTGCGCAGATCGATCGCGAACCCGTAGTTGGGCACGCGGTAGGGGCACTATAGCATTGGCTTCTGCGTGGATACACAGTAGGACAGCCACGAGAGTCACAGAGCAGGAGTTTGACGGCGCAGCGCGACGACCGACCGGCATCGGTGGTGTGGAGAACTGACGGAAACGCGTTTCCATCCTCAAACCACTGGCCAGGTTTTTCCGCTGGCTTCCAGCGCCGCCTGCCGCTCGCGGCGTCGCGACGCCAGTCCTGCAAGACTCGTCGCGCGATCCCTTCTTTCAGCGAAGTTCGTATTAGCTGATCAACAGCCTTACTCTTCTTCGGCGGACGCTAACGTCGCGTGGCTTCGAATACTGGAACGGGGCCGCTCGACACTCTTGACTTCGACCACCAGCTGAGGTCTTCGACGACGAAGGCGTGTCGACTCGGAGCTTGCCGAGCAGGCGGCCTGTAATGGCGCGGGGACACGCCACTGACGTTCATACCGAATACCGAGCTCGTCGAACTTCGATACACAGCGCCGCTTCGTAGATTGATTCCAAGACCTGGCGGTCCCGCGTCGCAAGAACCTTGTGCACCTCAGCTGCGCAGTCCGATGATTCGTTCGATGTGACCGTGGACGCTCGAGATCGTGGCGTCTCTCTGCGACCCCGTGCGACTCTGTGGCACTCCATCATCTTCTAGTGCCGCTGAGCGAAGCTTGTCGTCGCAAGCGCGCAGTCGCGTGCGGCGCTCGATGGGAGATCAACGGAAACGTGCTGAGCACTCGCTCGAACTCGTCGCTGCTCAGTTGATACAGCTCCGCGACCCGCGCGTTCAGGCAGGCGAACGCTTCCGGATCGTCGCGCCGCGCGAGGACTCTAGCCAAGCGCGGCGATTTCCCGGAACGCGGCCGGCGCGGACTCGACGGTCAGGCGATCGGGAGCCGCTCCACCACCGCCGTGGTGACGTGGGTGGTCACGCGCAGCCGCACCAGGAAGTTGACGACGAGGCTGTTGAAGAGGCCGCAGAGAAAAGCTACCGGGCGCGCAGCCGGAAGGCGCGCAGCAAAGACGGTGTGGCGTCGAGACGCAGTCAGCGGGCAGGATCGCTGCAATCAGTGTGACGCGGTTCGTCGCGCTCGCGACATCGCGATAGGCCAGGCGCGGGCGCTGATAGCGGCGATCCGGCAGCAGCCGCGCGGCATCGCGCGCGTGGATGTAGTGGCGGACGTCGTCCCCGGCCATTCGAAACGGGTCTACGTGTTTGCCCTCGAAAACAGGAATGAGCGAATTGGCGAGCTGGCGAGGTGGCGAGTCGTGGATGGCCGAAATGCGTCGCGGTCGTCGGTGGCGTTCAGTTCGCGGCCGAAGCGTGCCGACCCATCCACTCGCGCCGCCAAGCGCTGGAAGAGCGCGGCGGCGCGCTCGACGATCGCGAGGTCGGTGGCTATCGCGCAGCGACGGAATCGCGAGGTCGGGACCCGAGACCCGTTCGATCGTCGACGGCGTCAGGTGGACGCGAACCAGTCGGCCACGTCGGCGCGGTTCGTCGCCGAGCCGCTCGAGCTCGGCGGGATCGTCGAGGTCGAGCCGGCAGGCCACGCGGCTGGTCGCCCGGCCTGATGTGGCCGTCACCAGGAGAAACCGCACGCTGCGGTGAATCGGGAACACCCGCGACGGTTATCGATGCCGACCATGGCGTCGACGTCGCAGGCAGAGAGGAGCCTTCGGCGGAGGCTCGCGCTACCGTGATCGGTGGCGAGTCCCGACGGCAGCACCAGGCCGAGCCGTCCGCCGGCGCGCGTGCAGCGCCATCGTCCGTTCCACGAACAGCTGATAGCGGTTGGCGTGTCCATCCGACTGCGCGCTGTAGACGCCCGGAATCGCGGGTGAATCGGACGACACGCGCAGCCTCGTCCCTTCGACTTGCCTGTCCCGGGTCGGCGCGGATCATGTCCCATGGCGGGTTGCCGATCACCGCGTCGAAGCCGGCATTCGCCAGGCGGCGGCCGTCGCGGTCGAAGAACACCTCGGGGTATTCGAGCTCCCAGTGAAAGAATCGATTCGCCTCGGCGACGGCGTCCGCGGCTTCGAGATACCGGGCTCGCGGTGTGACGCGGCAGATCCGAGCGGCCGGTCAGCACGAAATCGGAGAGCGATCCGAAAGCGGCCGCCGGCGCCGATCGATCGCGATCGACGAACCACGCGCGCGCACCACAGGTGAGCGATGCGCTTCCATCGCGACAGCGCCGCATCGTGCGCGGTCATCGCCGCAAACGCGCCGCTCCTTGAGCCGCACGTGCTCGAGCGAATCGTTGGGCGTCGATTCGAGCGTGAAGCGGACCGGCAGCGCCTCGCGTAGCGCGCCCTCGACCGCGTCGACGGCAAACAATGGGCCGCCGTCGCGCCTTCGGCGCTGGCGTGGCAGGTCCGCGCGTCGCGGCGCGTCAGCGCCGGAGGCGCTGACGAAGGTCCGACGATCCAGGCGCCCAGCAGGCTGTCGCCGGTCTGCAGCCGATGGTCGAGAAAACTCAGCGGCCGATCGGCGGCGAGCGTCGCGAGCCACAACGACAGGCGCGCGAGCTGGACAGCCATCGGATTCAAATCGACGCCGTAGAGACATCGCTCGGCGACGGTCCGGCGGATGGCGATGCGTGCCGCTTCGTCGAGATCGCCGGGCGAGCAGGCCCCTCGCGCACGAGCGCCCGCTCGTACGCCTGCGCCAGAAAGCGGCAGGCCGCGACGAGGAACGCGCCGCTGCCCATCGCCGGATCGACGATGCGAAGCTGGAGAATCTGGTCCGGCGCGCGCGTCGCGCGTGAGCGGACCGAGCGTCCGCCGCACGAGATAGTCGGCAATCGGCTGCGGCGTGTAGAACGTTCCGGTGGCCTTGCGCACGCCGGAGCCGGACTCGAGCGTGACGACCGGCCGCGTCACGCGTCCGCGCGCGGCTGGCGCAGTGCTCGACACGCGGCTCGTAGTCGAGCAGCGTTTCGTACACCGCGCCCAGTTGCTCGACGCCGAGGTCGCGATACGCGATGCGTTCGCGTCCCGCGCGATCGGACGCCGGCGCGTGTCGAGAGCGCGAGCAGCCGCCCGCCTCGCCGCCTCGTCGTCCAGGTCGCGCCGCTCGGCAAGCGGCGTTCGCGCCGGCGCAAAGAGCCGGCCGTTGAACGGCGTCACGCGCAGGTCGCCGGCCTCGGCAACCGGCGTGAGCGAGGCGCGTCATCGCGCGGAGCGTATCCCACAGGCCGGGCGCGCGTCTGCCGCGCTCGGCGATTTCCCGCAGCGCATCGACGCTGTAGCTGTCGCGATACACCGGATGCCACAGCGGCACGAGCGCGCGGGCTTCGGCGAACAGCAGGAAAGAGCAGACGGTAGACGATGGTGAGCGCCTGCTCGAAGCTGTCAGCAACCGGCGGCATCCGGTGCACGCCGCCGCAGCCTCCGGCGCCCGGCGTGGCAGGCGGCCGGCGATGAGCGCCGACAGCACGTCGCTCGACGCGACGACGACGCCTTCGCGTAACGAGCGGCAGACGCCGGTGGCATGCCGATCCGAGGCGGCGACGAGGGCGTGCAACGAGTGGGCATGGGTGATCGGCAGGGTGAGCGCGGCGGCGCTGGCGCTCCGCCACAGCGCCGCTCTGGGCGGCAGGCATGATCGAGCGCGAGATCGAGATCGAACTCCACGAAGCGGCGCGCGTACAGGCGGCCGGCGTCCACGACGCGGAGCCGCACGCCGTCGAATACCAGACACCAGGCTGCGGCGCGCGCGCAGCGCTTCGGTGACGGCAGCGCGCCACAGCGAATCGAGACGCGTGCCCCACGGCGCGACGAGAAGAGCGACGGCCTCGCCGTCGCGGCTTCGCCGCTATGGCGTGGCAAGGCCGTGGCGCCTTCGGCGCTGTCGTGGGCCATGGCTGCGGCCGCACCTTTCGGCCGGAGCGTCACTGCCAGCAGTGCCGTCCACGTGCGCCAGACCTCGACGGCGGGTCGAATCCGAGCGCGTCGGCGAGCGGTGCGGCGCCCGCATCGAGAATCGTTCGGACGGACGAGGCGGGCCCGAAGGCGTGTGCCGACCGCCACTCGCGCAAGGCGCGGGCAGCCCGCTCGTTCACCGCCGGTTCACTCGACGTTCGCAGCTGCGCTTCGAGAAACGCGGTCGACACCAGATGCCCGTCGAGGCCGGCGAGCATGGCTAGCAGTCCGTGGGTGCATCGCCGTTCGAATGCAGATGGAGTTGCTCCACGGGCTGCCAAGCTAGGGAAGCACGGCGAGCAGCAGCGACGGCGGGCGGGCGTGCGCCGCCGACATGCGCTCGACGAACGCGAGCCGGGCCGAGAGCTGACGCGTGAGATCGGCGGCTTCCTGGCACGACGATGCTGGAGTCGATCGGCGCGGCGATCGAACAGCCCCGGTTGAAACCCTCGGCCGGCGTGTCGCCGATCTGGAGCAGGATGGCACGTTCGCGTGCCAGTCGTGCGTCCACGAACGCTCGGATCGCCTGCCGCCGACGCCTCCCGCCACTCGACGCTGAGACCTTCGATCGTGAGGCGCGAGGTGCTCGGCGAGCTCCTGCACCCTGTGCCTCGCAGCGGAGGGCGTCGCTGGCCTTGGAACGCCCTCGACGACGACAGCCATCAGATGCGACTCCATCGCTCTCCCAGCCCCATCGTCCCAGGACAGCCGCCAGACCAACAGCGACTTCGTGGCCAGAATCGCCTGGAATCCGGCGCGCGAAGACCTCACCACCAGCGGCGCGTGAATCCACGACGAGACGAGGGGAAGCTCCGGGTCGCGGCGGATCCTGCTCGACGATGGCGCGTGCCTGTTCGAGGCGCGTGGCTTCGTCATATCGCCGCCGCTCGAAAATCTGGAGTCGCGAGATGTGACGACCGGAGTCGCCAGCTCGGTGTCGGGTGACGCCACCGGCTCTTCGCCGCCCTCTCCGGCGACGATAAGTCGAACGATGTGGTCCGCCTCAGGGCGCACCTCACGCACGTCGCCGACGATCCGACGCGCCATGTGTCGGCGCGTGCTTGCGCGACTCGCGCCCGCAGTCGCTCCAGAATCCGCATCTCGGCCGTGCCATCCGCCACGAGGTGGATCGCGTGGACCGTGCGCGTCTGCCCGATGCGATCGACCCGTCCGATCCGTTGTTCCAACCGCATCGGATTCCAGGGCAGCTCGAGATTGACGATCAGCCGGCAGCCGCGCTGTAGGTTGAGTCCTTCTCCGGCCGCGTCGGTCGCGAGCAGGACCAATCGGCTGCGCCGATCGAACTCGTCCAGCGCCGCCGAACGCTCGTCGCGCGTCATCCCGCCGTGCAGGATCGACGAGCGGGACGACACCCTCGAGCGTGTGTTGCACGTGCCGGAGCGTGTCGCGGCATCCGTGAAGACGATCGCTTTTCGTTCGTGCGCCGAAGCAGCCGGCGCAGGACCGCGAGCTTGCGCTCGGCGCCGGATGCGCGGCGTGGCACGCGTCCAACAGCGCCGCCAGCCATTGCCGATCGTGGATCGGGTCCCTCGAGGCCGACATCGGCCGGCCAGTCGGGCGGGAGATCGTCCGGCGTTTGTTCGCCGTCTGGATCGCCGAGCGGGCAAAAGGAGTTGCTCGGCGTTCTGCTCGGCAACGATCCAGTTCGATCGCCGTCAGTCGTCGAGCGATCGACTGCGCAAAGCGACCATGGACTCGAAAACGCGCGCTTGTGGAGAACCGACAAAGCAAGACACGAGTCGCTCCGGCGCTCGGCACGCACTGCGTTCGCGATACCGATCGAGCGCGCGGCATACATCGCGCGCTCGGCAGCACTGGGTCGGACGCGAATCGTTGTCACGCGCCAGCAGTTGACCAGCGCGCAACGCCGGCGCGGCGCCGCCTGAAGACGAGTGAGCGCGTCCTCGCCGACCGAGCCCAGCGCACACAACGACGCAAACGCGGCGCTGATCGCCGCTGTGAGGTGTGGCCGTGAGCAGCACGATATGAAGCCCGCGACGCGAGCGCTCTACCGCCGCGCGGCGATCGGAATCGCCAGCCGCGCCGTGCGCCTCGTCGACGACCACCGCATCCCATCGGCATGCCGCGACCGCGGGTAGCACTTCAGCGCGCTTGACGTAATCCGTCGACGCGACGACGACGGTACGGCCGACCACGGGTTCATGCCGATGGGGGCAGCGCGTCGCGACAAGCCGTCGCAGCCGCCTGCCGTCGACGCCGGCAGCCTCGATGCCGAAGCGCGTCTCCAACTCGTGAATCCACTGGTCGCGAAGTCCGGCTGGCGCGAGCACGAGCACGCGCTCGATCCAGCCTCGACCGAGCAGCTCACCGAGAATCAGGCCGGCCTGAATCGTCTTGCCGAGCCCCACTTCGTCGGCGACCAGGACACGCGATCCGCGGCCGGCACAGCACGGCTCAACGCGGGCCTCGAGCTGGTGCGGCATCAGCTCGATGCGGGCCGCTCGCGCGTGTCGCAACGATCCAGGCGGCGCGTCGGCGGCAATGGCCGCACGACATTCCGCCTCGCCATCGTGCGCCCTTGACGAGGCGCGGAATGGTGGACGGTCGATCGAGGCGATGGCGCTCGAAGGGATGGAGCGAGCCGCCGCTCGACGCCGGCACACGACGGCGCCGCGCCGCACAGCGTCACGAGGTGCGCAGTCGTCGACGCGCGGACGTCAACGACGACCAGCGCGCGCCGCGGGCCGTGACGGCATCTCCCGGACGTGGAGGAAAACCGCATCGGGCATTGCCGGCCCCGGTGCAGAATCCGCCGCGCGCGCTAGGCGCGCGGTGTCGTGAAATCAACGACTTAGGTCAGACGGACCGTGGCCGGCGCATTCGAGAGGAAGGCAACGGTGGTGCCACGTGCGTGATTTCGTCGAGCTTGGGCGAGCAGCGCCGAGAAGCCGCACCGCGCCGGATCGAAAAAAGCCCCACTCGTCTTGGATTGGTTTGCGTGCCGGAATCGCTTCAACGGCGATCGGGTTGACGCCGACGACGAAGCGCGGGTTCGGCTGTGCGTCTGACGCGAAGTCCATCGCCGGCCAGACCGCCGCGCTGCCGAGCGAACTGGGCGTCCAGACCTCTCCGGTCCTCGTCCCCGGCGCAGCGGCCCGCGCCGAATCACGGCTCACCGTCTCGATGGCTTCGCTGAGCTGCTGGAACACCCTTTCGTCGAGCATCCCCGACAGGTCGATCTCGATGCCGTCCTGGATCTCCTCAGCCGCCAGCGTGGTGGAGGCGGCTCGGAGACCGGGGCCTTGGGAGGCGCCGTCATCGCCGCGATCGTTTGGCGCGGGCGTTTCGGCTTCGTTCGGTTCGTCGAGCGGCGCTATGGCCCCGTTGCTGGCCGCCGCCGCCTCCTCGACCGCCCGCGTCTGCGCCGCGGCGCGCTCGAGATAGGCGGCGCATTGTTCGGCGAACATCGCCGGGGCGCAGCCGTCAGGCGCGGCGGGCGATGACACGCGTTCCGGAGCAGCGAAGACGCTGGTTCGGCCCGGCGATACCCTCGCTGGCGTCTCGAGCGGACGGGAACCGTCAGCGTCTGGACGTGAGCGGCGGCGACGTCCAGCGTGCGCAGCCACTGGCGAGCATCGTTCGTCTTTCGCCGACAGGAGCGCCGACGCCAGGATCAGATCGGCACGCGCGCGCCGAGAGCGGCCAGCGCCTTCTCGGCGGTGTCGGCGAGCACGAGTTTCGCGCGGAGGTGACCGCGCACCATGGCCGTCAGCTCGTAGCCTGCCGGCGGTCCGGTTCGATGGCAAGAATCAGCGGCATCTCAGATTCGCAGCATGAAGATGGTGAGCATCGCCCGCGGCGACGACGAAGATGGCCAGAGCTGCATGTTCGATCGTCTGATCCCGCGCCGCGCTCGACGACGACGCCGGCGAGATGTTGAACGTTGGCGGCGGCGCCAGCCAGCCGGTCTGTGCGCGATCGCCGTTCACATCCGCAGCGACACCGTGCCGCACGCGTTCGTTCACAGAGGGCGAGCACGACACGAGCAGGACGGTCAGCGCGACGATCGAGATCAGGCGTCCGTTGACGCTGCGTCGGATGTGAACCATAAAAACCCAACTCCTTTCCCACTATGGCACATGCCTCCGCGCCGGCCGGCGCTACCGGCCGCCGATATCGAGGCTGATTCAACGGGCTTTCCGGCCTCTGGCCCTCCGGGTCACGGCGCCGTGTTCCATTTCGTCACGGGCCCCATCCACAAATGAAATTGGCGTCACCGTTACGAATGTGGTGGCAATGCGTGAACGCGGCGTGGTGACGCGCGGCATGTACGGTGCCGCCCGGTGCTGCCAACCCTCTCTGCTGGTGGAACGATCGCGCCCTGGTCGCCGGTCGGCACGGCTGTTGCCCCCTTCCCGTGCGTCACGCGATTGGGCAACAACGCGTGATCGCATTTCGCATTGATAACGTTTGCGCGTCGGGCCGACGCGCGGAGGAATAGCGGATTTCAAGGCTCGTATGCGCGCGTTCGTTGCTGATGACCCGGCCAGGACCTGCTCGGTACGCGCTGCTCGTCGGGCTCATCGCGCTCGTCGCGGTGCTCGCGTGACGTCGACCGGCCAGAGCGTGAACCGGATCTTCCAGGCGATCTCCGACTCGCTGGCCAACGTCGCGTAATCAACTCTGAAGAGTGGGAGCCTCTTGCGTTCAGACGCGGGAGGCTCCCGACCCGAGTGAACCGCCATGACCCACGCACTCATACCATCGCCAAACTGGCGCAAGGATGAGCGTGGCAGGCTACGCGATGCTCATGGCGCTCATCGCCGGTCGGGCGCTGTCGTGGCGGTGACGCAACTCGGTCGAACCGATCACCGACATTCTCTGGACTCCCATTGGCGGCTTTTCTCCTCTAACGCCGTCGTGATCGCCGTCGTCGCCGGCTGTAGGCGCTGCGAGCGCCATCGTCGACCTGCGATGCCGGCGCGCATCGAACCGCTGACCCTCGCGATCGCCGCCGGCGTCGCGTGCGCTGGCCGCCGGCGCAACCAGCGTGAGCCCGTCGCAGGCGTTGGGCGGACTGGCGGTCGGGCTGCTGCTCATGTTTCCCGGCTTTCTGATCGGGGCGACGGGCGGCGGCGACGTGAAGCTGTTCGCGGCGCTCGGCACGGTGCTCGGGGCCGATCGCGAACCGGCTGCGGCTTTCTTGTATACGGCGCTCGTGGGTGCGGCGCTGGCGCTCGCCATCGCATGGCGACGGAAGCGCCTGGCGACGACCATATCGAGCGCGCGGTGGCATCAGTGAGCGCCGACGGCGCCCTGGTGCGAGACATCGAACATCCGGTGCAACACAACCGTTTTGCCGTACGCCCTGGCGATCGCGCTGGTGCGCTTGCGGCGCGCGCTCGGCCTGTAGGCGTGCGGGGAGACACACCATGAGGCACCACAACGAACGCGGTTCGCGCACTCCTCGAGATGGCGTTGATAACGCTGCCGCTCTTGCTCCTGATTTGCGTCGGCATCTTCGAGTTTGGCCGCGCGTATCAGACGCAGCAGGTGCGTGACGAACGCGCGCTGCGCGAGGGCGCGCGTCGCCATCCTCTCGGGATAGCCGCCGGTGCAGCGCGAGCGCGCGTCACCGCGGCCGCGACCGCCGAGCCAGATCTCCAATCCCAATTCCCGCGGTTGCGTACCGTGACGGCGACCGCAGGTCCCGATCGGCGGCGGGAACACCACGCCAGGCTCGCTGGTCACTGTCACGTATCCCTTCGCGTTCATGGTGCTGCAGCCTGTCGCGCGGCTCGTCGTCCGGAGCCAACGACGGTTCGGCAGCAGTTTCACGATGCGGCAACGGCTGAGATGCGGAACGAGCAATAGAGCAGGGATTAGGGTTAGGGGTTAGGGATTAGGGGTTAGGGATTAGGGACTAGGACGGAAAACCATGGCTGAATGAGAGTGTTCATCGTGTTCGCCCTCGCGATTACGCGTCGGAACCGTCTTCGCGTTCGCGACTTACAACTACGTGCAGAAGGCGCCGAAGAGCGCACCGGCCGCCGCGACGGTGCCGGTCGGTCGTCGCGGCCGCCAACCTCGAAATGGGCGCCGAACTCGGGCGCGACGACGTGCGGGTCGATCGACTGGCCGGCCGAGCGCCGTCGCCGGCCGGCGCCTATCGGCAATCCCGGATGAGCGTCATCGGCACGCGGTCTCATCATGCCGGTCGTCCAGAACGAGCCGATCCTGCCGATGAAGCTCGCGTCGAAGGAAGCCGGCGCGCGGGCCTGCCGCCGGTCATTCCGCCGGGCTGCGCGCCGTGTCGGTCCGCGTCAACGAGGTCATCGGCGTCGCCGGCTACGTGCTGCCGGGCACGCACGTGGACGTCGTCGTCACCGTCAGCCCGAGCAGCACAGCAGGGCGACATGACCGTCGAAATTGATTCTCACCGAACGTGCAGGTGCTGGCCGCCGGCACCAAGATCGATCGCGAAACCGACAAGAACAAGCCGATGCCGGTCAGCGTCGTGACGCTGCTCGTCGATCCCGAGCAGGCGGAGCGGCTGACGCTGGCGGCGAGCGAAGGCAAGATTCAGCTGGCGCTGCGCAATCCGCTCGATCGCGAAACGCCGGCGACGCCGGCATGCGGCCGGCCGGCGCTGCTGGGGCAGCGCCGGCGTCGCGCGCTGACGCGGCCGCGCGTCGCAGCCGACGGCCAAGGTCGCGGCCGCGCCGACACCCGTGCGAACCGGTCACCGTCGAAATCATCCGTGGCGACAAGCGCGCACGCGAAATCGTGCGCCAGGAGCAGTAGCAATGCGTCGAGCACTGAGTGCGAAGCACCGCGCACGAGTTCTTTGGCCTTCTCGTGCTGCTGATCGCGGTCGTCGGCGACCGCGATCATCCACGTCGCGCCGAAGGCGAGAACGTCACGCCTGATCGTCGGCCGGTCGACGGTGCTCGATACCGGGCACCCGATCGCGCGCGTGTCGCTGACCAGCGCCGACATTGCCGACGCGCTCGTCACCTCGTCGAGCGAACTGCTGATCAACGGCAAGACGCCGGGCACGATTTCGATGTTCGTCTGGGATCGCGCCGGCGCGCATCCGGCGCTACGAAGTGGTCGTGCAGCGCGACCTGGCGCGGCTCAGCGACACAGCTGCAGGAGCTGTTCCCCGGCGAGTCGATCGCCGCCCAGAACAACGGCCGCTCGATCGTCTCTCCGGCGCGTCGTGTCGAGCAAAGAGGTCATCGACCGCGCCGTCGAGCGTCGCTGCCGGCTACGTCGAGAAGAAGGACGACGTCGTCCCACTGCTGCAGGTGCAGACCGGCCGCAGCAATCAGGTGTTGCTGCACGTGCGGTTCGCCGAAGTGAGCCGCAACGCGCTGACCGAAGCTGGGCGCCAACCTTCGCGCTCCACGGCTTCAAGCGACGGCCGCTGGTTCAGCCGCTGCGACGACACGCAGCAGTTTGCCGCGCCGCAGTGGGACAAGGACGGCAAGCTGGTCTTCAGCGACTTCCTGAATCTGTTCCTCTTCGACTCGAAGGAAGGCATCGGCCGGCGTCGTCCGTGCGCTGCAGGACGCAAGGTCTCTTCCAGAGCCTGGCCGAGCCGAACCTCGTCGCCGAAAGCGGCAAGGAAGCGAGCTTCCTCGCCGGCGGCGAGATCCCGATTCCGATCGCGCAGCCGTCGAGCGGCACGCGTCGCGACTCACGGTGCAGTACAAGGAGTTCGGCGTCCGCCTGAACTTCACGCCGATCGTCAACGGCAACCGCGTCCACCTCAAGGTGCGGCCTGAGGTCAGCACGCTCGACTTCGCGAACGCGGTGACGCTGCAGGGATTCCGGATTCCCGCGTTCAGCACGCGCCGCACCGGAGACCGAAATCGAGCTCGACGAACGGCCAGACCGTTCTGCGATTGCCGGGCTGATGAACAACACGATGAACTCGTCGCTGCAGAAGATCCCCGGCATCGGCGACATCCCGATTCTCGGCCTGCTCTTCAAGAGCAAGGCGGCGCAGAAGGGACAGACCGAGCTGGTGGTGATGATCACGCCTGAGATCCTGCCGAACGGATCGGTTGGCGTGACGCCGGCCCTGCCGCGTCTGGTCGAGCCGTTCATGCCGCCGGCGCCGAAGACGCTCGATACGCCGCCGCCCGCTTCCCGATGGCGCCGCCAGCCCGAGCGAAGGCGCCGCGTAGCAGCTCCGTCCGCGACGGCTCGCCGCGCCGGCCTCAGACACCGACTGCGCCCCAGGCCCAGGACGCCGATCGCAGCGCCGGCTCAGACCCCGGCCATGCCCCGCCGCGCCGGCAGTCAAGCCGAGCGAGGAGATGAAGCGCGCAAGTGAAAGTATCGGACGAAGAACGCCGCAACGCCGAGCGTACATGCAAGGAAGCCGCCGAGAGCTGGCCGCCGCCCAAAAGAAGCGCGACGGAGGAGGCGGCGCGCGCGAGCAGGCCAAGCGCGACGAGAAGGCCGCGAAGGAACAGGCGAAGCGCGACGAAAAAGCCGCCGGGAACAGCTGAAGCGGGACTCGCTCGCTCAAGAAACAGGCGTTGATCGACGCCGCCGAGAAGGGAAGAGGCTGCCAGGCGCGCCGCCGAACAGGCGAAGAAGCAGGCCGAGAACGACAAACGCCAGCAGAAAGCGTTGGAGGAAGCGCGCGCCCGGCTGAAGCCGCCGAAGAGATCTATCAGTCCGAGCTCGCCAAGACGGGGCACCCAGCAATCAGTAGAGGAGTCGTCATGCGCAACCGCATTCACCATCTCCATCGTGACGAGCGCGGCATGTCGCTTCGTGTTCGTCGGCCTCGGGCTGACGGCGTTTCTCGCCGCCACGACGCTGGCGATCGACGTCGGGATGTTCATGAACGCGCGGACGCAGGCGCAGAACTCGGCCGACGCCCGGCGCACTGGCGGGCGTCACCGCGCGCGTACTTCAACGACTGGAACAACCGGTCGGCGGGCAGGGCCCGCGATCGAAAGCGCGATGAGCGCGGCGAAGCACAACAAGGTGATCTCGCGGAGCTCGGACGTCCAGCCGACCGACGTGACGTTTCCGCTCAGCCCGAGCGGGGCGGCGAACCGCGTCAGGTCGTCGACGTGTTTCCGGACGGCCGCCCGCGGCAACCCCGTGGACACGCTGATCGGCTCGATGTTCGGCGTGAGGACCGTGAATATCGCGGCCACGGCGACCGCCGAAGCGACGCCCGCCAACGCGATGACGTGCGTCAAGCCGTTCATGATTCCCGACAAGTGGGAAGAAAGCGCAGACTCCCGCTGTGGGATCCCGATGACACCTTCGAGGCGTTCGAACAACCAGGGCGATTCTGCTGCCCGAGGCCGACCGCGACTGGCACATCCCGGCCCGAAACTGTCCCACGTGCAAGGACAACCCGGCGTATACCGGCTACTCGGTCAAAAACGACAAAGGAATGCAGCTGATTCTTCGCGCCGGCACCGGCGGCAACATCTCGCCGAGCTTCTACTACTCATGGAAGATGCCGAACGACACCGGCGGCGACTTCTACCGCGACAACATCGCGAACTGCAACATGTCGATCGTGACGTGGAACGACCCGATCATCCAGGAGCCGGGCGACATGGTCGGTCCGACCATCCAGGGCATCCAGATGCTGATCGACAAAGATCCTGCTCGCGCGCTGGGACACTGGTTGCAAATGCGTGAAGGACAGCAGTACCAGGACAGAGTCCCGCGCGTCTTTCCGATTCCCGCTGTACGACCCGATGCACCACGCGGAAGGCAAGGCCAACGGCCGGGACGCTGACTTCAAGGTCGCCAACTTCCTGGGGTTCTTCGCCGATCACGTCAGCGGCAACCAGATCTACGGCTACATCACGACCGTGACCGGCATCGTCGCGCCGGTGCCCGGCGGGATTCCGGCCGACTTGTTCCCGGTCGCCATTCGACTGGTCGAGTAACCAGCAAGGCACCCTGGACGCATATGGCACAACTCGCCGCTCTCATCGTCACCGAAGACGACGCTTTCAGAAGCAGATGGGCCGCCTGCTGCGGTCCGGGCGCGATTCCGGTCAGCGTCGTCGACGAACGGCGTCGCGCGCGACAACGTCGCTTCGCCGGATCGTGGTCATCGTCGACACCGCGCGGCGACGCGACGTCGGCGATGTCGACCATCGAGCGGCTGCGCGGATCGTCGCCGGCGCTGGCGATTTTCGCCGTGGCGCTGACCGCCGATTCCGAGCTGATCCTGCATTCGATGCGCGCCGGCGCCAACGAGTTCTTCACCTGGCCGCCCGCCGACGAAGCGTTCCACGGCGCGATCCGTCGCACCGCGGCGCGCCGCGAGGCGGCGCAGGGCGCCCGACCGCCGGCGACCACGCTGGTGTTCTTCGGCGCCAAGGGCGGCGCCGGCACGACGACGCTGGCGGTGAACTGCGGCGTCGAACTGGCGCGGCTTGAGCAAGCGGCCGACGGTGATCGTCGACCTCGAAGCCGGGCCTCGGGCGAAGTGGCGCTGTTCCTCGGCGTCCGCCAGCGCTTCAGCGTCATCGATGCCATCGACAACCTGCATCGCCTCGATCGCGAGTTCCTGCGCGAGCTGGTGGTGAAGCACAAGTCCGGCCTGGAGATTCTCGGCCGGCTCCGATCAGTTCGATCGTCCGGGCGCGCCGACGGCGGCGCGATCGAAGAGCTGCTGCGGCTGCTCGACGCGGCAGTACGACTACATCATCGTCGACGCCGGCAGCCAGATCAATTCGTGCACGATCGTCGGCGCTGTACACCGCCGATCAACTGTTTCTCGTCGCCAATCCCGACGTGCCGTCGGTGCGCAATGCGCAGCGGCTGCTCGATCGCGTGCGGCAGCTCGGCGCCTGCGGCGAGCGCGTGCGGCTGCTGCTGAACCGCGCCGCGGAGCCGTTTCCGATTCCGCCGAAGCAGATCGAGGGCGCGCTGGGCCACCCGATTCACCACACGTTTCCGAGCGACTACAAGACGGTGTCGACCGCGCTCAACTCCGGCGTGCCGCTGGCGCTGTCCGGCGACACCGGACCTGGCGAGCTCAGTTCGACAGCTTCACGCGGCGGATTCTCGACGCCGGCCGCGAGCAACGGAACGCGCCCGGCGGCCGCAAGAGTCTGCTCAATCTCGAGCGCATCGCGTCGCTCTGGTAACGACTCATGAACGTTCCGCAGCCGTTCAATCGCAGTCGCGCGCAGTCCCTGAGATCGCGGCCGCGACGCCCGACGCCGCGCTCCAGGTGGCGACAACGGCCGAGTCCGCGTCCGATTCTGCATCCGTCCGCCGCAGCCGCGCAGTATCTGCAGCTTCGGGCCGGCGTCCATCGCAAGCTGCTGAACCGCCTGAACCTCGAGGCGCTCGCCCAGGCCGACCGCGCCGCGCGCCGAGAGCCGAAATCCGCACGCTGCTGCTCGAGCTGCTCGCGCGAAGAAGGCACGCCGCTCAGCCTCGGCGAGCGCGAAACGCTGTTCGTCGAGACTCTCGACGACGTGTTCGGCCTCGGGCCGCTCGAGCCGCTGCTGCGCGATCCGACGATCAGCGACATCCTGGTCAACACCTACAAGAACGTGTTCGTCGAGCGCGACGGCATGCTCGAGCGCGTCGACAGCGACGTTCCAGGACGACAAGCACCTGATGCGCGTGATCGACCGCATCGTCAGCGGCGTCGGCCGCCGCGTCGACGACAGCTCGCCGATGGTCGACGCCCGCCTGCCGGACGGCTCGCGCGTCAACGCGATCATTCCGCCGCTCGCGGTCGACGGCCCGCTGCTGTCGATCCGGCGCTTTCCGGCCGAACGGCTGAAGGCCGACGACCTCGTCACGCTGCGCGCGCTGACGCGGCCGATGCTCGACTTCCTGTCGCACTGCGTGCGCGCGCAGGCTGAACGCGCTGATCAGCGGCGGCACCGGCGCCGGCAAGACGACGCTGCTCAACGTGCTGTCGAGCTTCATCTCCGAGCGCGAGCGCATCGTCACCGATCGAGGACGCCGCCGAGCTGCAGCTGCACCAGGAGCACGTGGCGCGGCTCGAAACGCGGCCGCCCAACGTCGAAGGCAAGGGCGCGATCCGGCAGCGGCAGCTGCGTCGTCAACGCCCTGCGTATGCGGCCCGACCGCATCGTCGTCGGCGAGGTGCGCGGCGAAGAAGCGCTCGACATGCTGCAGGCGATGAACACCGGCCACGACGGGTCGCTGACCACCGTCCACGCGAACACGCCGCGCGACGCGCTGACGCCGTATCGAGACGATGATCGCGATGGGCGCGACCAACCTGCCGGAGCGCGCGATGCGGCAGCAGATCGCCGTCGGCGATTCAGCTCGTCGTGCAGCAGACGCGCCTGAGCGACGGCATCGCGCAAGGTGACCAGCATCTCGGAGATCACCGGCATGGAAGGCGACGTCATCACGATGCAGGAGATCTTCGTCTTCGAGAAGATGGGCATCACGCAGGACGGCAAGGTCATCGGCCGGTTCCGCGCCACCGGCGTCCGGCCGAAGATGCTGCGAGCGGCTGAAGACGTCGGGCATCCACCTGCCGGCCGACATGTTCGAAGGCGTGACGGAGGTCCGCTGATGGTGTCTGGCGATCCTCGCGTTCATCCTCGATCGGCCGGCACGATCGTCGGCGGCTACGCCGCGGTGACGGTGCTGCCCGGCGCGGCTGGCGAGGCGCCGAGCTCGACGAGCGGCTGCGCGACTGTCTCGCTCGGGGCCAGCCGCCGATCGACAGCCACGGCGGAGACGACTGTCATCCAGCGCGACCACGCGGGCCCGCTGCCCGGCGCTCGACCGCATGTCGGCTGGTCCGGCACGTGGCTCGTCGCGTCTGATCGAGCAGTCGGGCGTACAGCACGACGCCGAGCGCGATCGTGCTCGATGAGCGATCGGCGCCGCCGCTGTCCTGGTCTGGTCACCGCACCTGATCTATGAGTGCACGGCGGCCGTCCGCGGCAATCGCGGCCGCCGTCGGGCTGGCTCGCTGCCGACGCTGGCTTCTTGATGCAGGCGCGGCTTCGACGCGGCTGCGCAAGTTCGAAGAGCAGTTCCCGGAGGCGCTCGATCTGCTGTCGCGCGCCATTCGCGCCGGCCACGCGTTTCAGACGGCCATGGGCATGGTGGCCGACGAGCTGCCGCCGCCGGTCGGGTCCCGAGTTCAAGAAGAGCTTCGACCAGCAGAATTTCGGCCTGCCGCTGCGCGATGCCCTGAACGAGCTGGCCGACGCGCGTCGCGCTGTCTCGACGTGCAGCTTCTTCGTGACCGCCGTGCTGATCCAGCGCGAAACCGGCGGCAACCTGGCCGAGATTCTCGACAACCTCGCGCACGTGGTGCGCGAGCGCTTCAAGATTCTGCCGCCAGGTCCGCGGTGCACACCGCGCACGGCCGCTTTACCGGCTACGTGCTGCTCGCGCTGCCGGCGTGCGCTGGCGTGGCGCTCGATGTTCATCAACCCGGACCTACATGCAGACTGCTGTTTCAGCGAGCGGATGGGCCAGATGCTGCTGGTGGGCGCGATGGTGCATGCAGATCGATCGGATTCTTCTGGATCCGCTCACGTCATCAAGATCGAGGTGTAAGCGTGACGCTGTTGCTGCCGCTGCTCGCGTTCCTCTTGCATCGCCTGCTGGTCGCGGCGCGCGCGCTCGCCTGATGCTCGCGGCAACGAGCCGCGACCATCGAACGCCGCGCTCGATGAAGCTGGCCGAGTCGACGCGCGTCCGTCTGGCGATCGAGCCGGCCGCGCGAGCCGATGCTCGAGCGCGCGATGAAGCGCGCATGCGGCTAGCATGCGGCGCCGCAGCGGCCTCGGAGATGGGCAAGCTCCGGCAGCGGCTCGTCGCCGCCGGCTATCGCGGCACACGAAGCGCTCACCGTTGCTCTTCGGCATCCGCATCGGCGCTCGCGGCCGGACTCTTCGTGCTGTTCACGAGCGCCGGTGATGTCCGGCCCAACCTGCATGCCGGCCGTGGTGGGCGCCGCGGCTCGGCTACCTGCTGCCCGAGCATGGCTGCTCGGCCGGATGGCGAAGCGCCGCCAGCATCGCATCCGGCCTCGGCCTGCCCGACGCTCTCGATCTGCTGGTCGTCAGCGTCGAGGCCGGTCTCGGCCTCGACCAGGCGATCCAGCGCGTGGGCGAAGAGCTGGCGTTCGCGCATCCCGACTGTCGCCGAAGAGCTGCGCCTGATCAACCTCGAGCTCCGCGCCGGCAAGGCGCGCGCCGGAAGCGCTCCACAATCTCGGCGCGCGCACCGGCGTCGACGACATGTGCGTCGCTGGTCGCGATGCTGGTCCAGACCGACAAGTTCGGCACGAGCGTCGCGCAGTCGCTGCGCGTCCACTCCGAGACGCTGCGGACCAAGCGGCGGCAGCGCGCCGAAGAAGCGGCCGCGAAGACCGGCGTGAAGATGGTGTTCCCGCTCGGTGTTCTGCATCTTTCCCGGCGATCTGGGTGGTGACCATCGGTCCGGCCGCGATCAAGTTCGTCCAGGTCCTCGTTCCCGCTGGCGGAGAACATGAAGCGAGCGCCACCGACACGCCGTCCTGACGCGTCGACCGCGCCGGCGCCGCCGCTGCCGCGCGACGCTCGAGGACATCGGGCCTGACCGCCGATCAGGTCGAGCAGCTGCTCGATCAAGACGCTGCTACGCCGGCGAGGCGACCGGGCTCGACATGTGGCCGAGCGCATGCGGCTGCCGTATCGGCATTCTCGAGCCGCTCATCGAGCGCGCTGCGCGCCGAGCGGCTCGATCGAGGTGCGCGGCGCGACGCGGCTCGGGCACCGCGGCTACCGCTACGCGCTCACCGACGTCGGGCGCGACCGCGCCCGTCAGTATCTCGAGCATCAACCACTACGCCGGCCCGGCGCCGGTGCCGCTCGCGGCCTACGTCGCGCAGATGAAGGCGCTGGCCGCCGCGCGCGGCTACATCGATCGCGAGCGGCTGCGCCACGGGCTTCTCGCACCTCGTCATCGGCGACGACATGCTCGAGCAGCTGGGTCCGGCGGTCAACGCCGGCAAGGCGCGTGTTCCTCTACGGGCCGCCCGGCAACGGCAAGACGGTGATCGCCGAAGGGCTGGGCCGGACGCATCGGCGGCGACATGTACATGCCGCACGCGATCGACGTGCGACGGCCACATCATCACGATGTTCGATCCGATCAACCACGAATCGCTCGAGGCCGACGACGAGCCCGACCGCAGCGTCATCGCCGCGCCGCGCCGCGCGATCGCCGCTGGGTGCGCATCCGGCGGCCCGTCGTGATGGTCGGCGGCGAGCTGCACGCTCGACATGCTCGACCTGACGTTCAACCCGCTCGCGCAGGTTCTACGAGGCGCCGCTCCAGCTGAAGGCCAACGGCGGCGTGTTTCTCGTCGACGACTTCGGCCGGCAGCGCATCCGGCCCGCAGGATCTGCTGAACCGCTGGATCGTGCCGCTCGAGAGCCGCGTCGACTACCTGACGCTGCACACCGGCAAGAAGTTCCAGGTGCCGTTCGACGTGCTGATCGTGTTCGCGACCAACCTCGAGCCGGCGTCGCTGGCCGACGAGGCGTTCCTGCGCCGCATTCCCTACAAGATTCCGATCGACGATCCGTCGGTCGACGAGTTCGCGCGCATCTTCGAGCTGAACTGCCAGCAGCCGCAACCTGCAGCTTCCACCAGGTGATGGTGGCCTACCTGCAGCGGCGGCACTACAGGCCGTCGGGCCGGCCGCTGCGCGCCTGCCACCCGCGCGACCTGCTCGATCAGGTGACCGCGCTCTGCCGCTACCGCGGGATCGAGCCGACGATCACGCGCGAGCTGCTCGACGCGCGCGTGCGCATCGTATTTCGTGGGCGATGAACCCGGACGGACGCAGAGGTGGCCGGTGTTCAGCGCGGCGCGAGGCGCCGAGTCGCAGGAGCTGAGACCGTCTCCATCGCGCCACTCGGTCGACGCCGTTCGCGACTTCGTGCCGCGCGCGCTCGTGGCCGGCCGCTGTCTCGCGCTGATGTCGGTCAACCTGCTTCGGCGACTTCATGCAGCACCGGCCGACATCACCGGTCTGCTGCTCTGGCGAGCGAATGCGCTGGTCGTCGTCCTGACGCTCGTGCGCCGCCGCGCGCAACCGTCGACCGATCGCTCGATTGCCGGCGGTCGACGACGACGCTGTCTGGTGGCCGGGCCGCCGCTGGTGCGAGCGGCCGACGGCCGCCGCGCTCGCGCCGGACATGATGACGGCGCTGATCTCGGGTGTCGGTACCGCTGCGTGGTCATCGCCGGCAAGGTCGCGCTCGGCCGCAGCTTTCGGCATCGCACCCGCCAACCGCGGCATCGCCGCCCGCGGGCGCATGGGTTCGTGCGCCATCCGATTCACAGCGGCTACATCGTGACCCAACATCGCGTTCGCGATCGCCCATCCGAGCCCGTGGAACTCCGATCATTCTCGTGACCGCCGACGGCGCACGCTCGTCGTGCGGTCATTGATCGAGGAGCGGCTGCTGTGCGCACGGACACGCAGCATGAGTCGTATTGCGGGCGCGTCGGCTGGGCACTTCTTGGTGCCGGGGGTTGTCTAGTCTGTGGTCGAGGAGTCGAGCACAGTCGAGAGTCGAGGGTCGACCGTTGAACGTTCAGCGTCGACGGTCGACCGTCGAGCCGGCTCGAACTCTCGACCGCTGGACTCTTTGACTGTGAACTCCTCGACCCGCTCTCAGCGCAAGGCGGCTCACCTGCTGGGCGCCGCTTTGTGTCGCCCTCAGCTGTTCCACTATCCATCTCCACACCACGATGACGCCCGCCTCGCGGACCGCGTCGGGTCGGTTCAAGGGCCCGGACCACGTGCAGTTCTACGTGATGGGATCGCTGGCTCGGCGAGGGCCGCGCGGATGTCGCCACGACGCGCAGGCGTCACTCAGCTGAGGGGCGCGTCGTCGCATCGACCCGAACCTTGGCCTGTACGCGGCGCATCCGAACTACGGACCGCAGGTGGCGCCTGCCTTCGTGCCGCTGGCGGCGCTGCCGCACGGGCTGGTCGCTCGCCGTGTTTCTGGCGCTGTCGGGGGTCTGCCACGGGTTCAGCGTGTGGATCGTGGCGGCGACTGCGAGGTGCGCTTCGCCGGCATGGCCGGGTCGTCGCGGCAGCTCGCCGCCGGCAGTCGCCCGCTGCTGCTGACGGTCGTGCGGGCATGGGCAGGCGAGCGCCGTCGTCGCTGCTGGCGCTCGCGCTGGCGCTCGCGGCGTTCAAGCGCGGGCGGCTGTTTCTGGGCCGGCGTCGCCATTGGCTGTCTCGGTACAAGCCAGCTGGGCGTCTTGTTCGCAGTGGTGCTCCTGGCCACGCGGCAATGGCGCGTAGTCGGCAGCGCGACGACAGCCGTCAAGCCGCGCAGGTGGCCTACTCGCCTGGATCGCGACCGGTCGCAGACGCTGATGCGCTACTTCGGGCGGAACTGTTGGCTGCTGATTCGCACGATCCGCGTCTCGTGCAGACGCATGCGTCGGAAAGCGCTACTCGATCCGCGGGTTCGTGCACCTGCTGGTGCCGTCCGAGCCGGTGGTCGCCGCGTGCAGCGCCGCGGCGCTGGTTGCCGCGATCGCGGATCTGGCCGCGCGGAGTCTGGTCGGCGTCCGACTTCGCTCAACGTCCGGTTCGGCGAGCTGATCGTGCTGGACGATTCTGGCCTCGCCGCACTCTGCTCAGCTACGACTTGCTGCCGCTCACGATTCCGCTGCTCGTGCCTCGCGGACCCGGGCCGTGCGGCACCAGGTACCGCCGTGCCCAGCGCGGCGGTGGCCAGTCGCGCTCGTGCTGCTAGCAAGCTCGCGCCGTTCAGCGGGACGATCGTCGCGCGGCTGATCGGCGTCCAGGTCGCGGTGATCGTGATGGCGCGGGTCGCCCGGATGATGGAGCGCTCGGTTTTTGCTGTAGCCGAGCCTCAGGACAACCGCGCGATCGTCGCGCCGAGGTGCGAGCGCGGCGTCGTCCCAGAACTCGACGCACGCGCGGGCTGGCGATCGAGCGCGGCCTGAACGATGCCGCGCTGCACGCCGCGCGCCGCGTCCGTGCACCAGCCGCACCTCGCGCCAGCCGCGCCGCCGGCCGCGTCGATGTAGTCGGCGACGACGCGACGCGATGTCGCGCGGCGCGAATGCATGCAGATCGAGCTCGGTGCTCGATCGGAATGCGGACAGGCTCGTCGGCTCACGCACAATCTGGCTCTCAGCTCTCATCCAGCTCTCAGCTTGTAGTTCTTGACATGCTGCGCCGTGCACGACCGTCTTGATGCCGCCGCGAATCGAGGAGTCTCCGACGACCGTCATGCGGCGCGGCTGCAGCGCGCGCGACGAGATCGTCGAGGATCTGGTTCGTCACGCTGCTCGTAGAAGATGCCGCGGTTGCGGAACTCGATCATGTAGTACTTCAGCGATTTCAGCTCGACGCACTGCGCGCGTCGGGCACGTAGGTGATGCGGATCTCGCCGAAGTCGGGCAGGCCCGGTCTTCGGGCAGACCGACGTGAACTCCGGACACTGAATCGCGATCTCGTAGTCGCGCTCAGGCCGCGGGTTGGGGAAGGTTTCGAGCGTCGAGCTTGACATCATGTCGAAATGTCTAGCATTCAGGCCGAAAAACCGCTGTTTTCAGGTTGCCGCAATTGACACTGGTGAGAAGGCCGCGCTAGGCTACGCGGGCATTCGAGCAGTGCGCGATTGATGCCGCGCGCGCGACGATCGGCGGTGAAAGCGATCACGAGCGCGCGCACAGGGAAACACCGCGATGGCTGACGCCGGCCGCGCAGAATGGGCAAGTCAGAACTCTTTTCGCACTTCGCCGAGCGATTCGAAGTGAAGCGGACGCAGGCCCGCGAGTAAGCTTCGACGAGCTGACGGCGCTGCGCGGAGAAAGAGCTGAAGCGCTCGGCGAGTTCGTGCTGCCTGGAATGGTGAAGCTGGTCGTTCAGAAGCGCAAGGCGCGGATGGGACGGAACCCGGCGACCGGCGAGGCGATCAAGATTCCGGCCAAGACCGTGGTCAAGGCGCGGATCGCGAAGCAGCTGCAGGACGCGGTCCTGCCGAGGAAGTAAGCGCGGCTCCTTGCCAGATCGTGCTGGACTCCCGTCGGATACGGCAGGATCTGGCGAAGTGCCGTCGCAGTCCTGCCATCCGGAGAGTCCCTGCACTACCAACGCTCAGGCCGCCGGTGCGCGCGAGAGCAGCCGGCTGTACAGCGTCGCCGGCACCAGGCGCGTTCGCGCGCGCTTCGAGGTTCGTCACCGAATCGTCGTCGAGAATGATGCGGTCGCCCGGGCCGAGCACGATCTCCGGCGCTGTAGCGCCGCGCGCCGCGCAGCGTCCGCAGCTCGAAGTACCGCACGGCGACTCGTATGCGATCTCGATGTCGACGGCGTCGGTCTTCACCAGTGTCCGGAACATTGTATCCTCCTCAGTTCACTTGCAGCGGCTTGCGCCGATTCGATCGTCGCGCGCGGGAAACGCAGCGTGAACGCGGTGCCGCGTCCGACCTCGCTCTCGACGGCAATCGTGCCGTCGAGCTGTTCGACGATGCGCTTGGTGATCGCCAGGCCGAGGCCCGAGGCCGCGGCGCTTGGTCGTGACGAAGTCGTCGAAGATCGCCGACAGCCGATCGGCCGGAATGCCCGATGCCGGTGTCGGCGACGTGATCTCGACGTCGGTCGCCGCGCGCGCGGTCGTGATCGTCACGCTGCCGCCCGGCTCGGTCGCCTGAATCGCGTTGGTGATGAGGTTGCGGTAGACGCGGCCCAGCGCGAAGCGGTCGCCGTCGATGACCAGCGGGCCCGCGCGCGAAGCTGCGCCTCGACCGCGACGCCGTTGCGATCGCCTTCCGGCGCGCATCGACTCGACGATTTCCGGTCACCGACGACGTTGACGTCCATCGCGAAGCGCTCGATCGGCTTCGGCTTGACGATGTTGCGCAGGTCGTCCAGGAAGCGCTTGATCGTCGTCAGCTCGCGCTCGATCGGTGCTGCCGGAACATGCTCGCCGCGCTTCCGAGTCGACATCGTCGCGCAGCGAGCAGGCGGGTGCTGTTGCCGATGTTCTGAATCGGATGCGAGCAGATCGTGCACGAGGCCGGCGGCGACGCGGCCGAACATCGCCTGGCGCTCCTGGCGTCTTGACGTTTTCCTGCAGCTCGATCGAGGCTGGTCGCGCCATCGTGTTGAACGACGTCGCCGAGGTCGGCGAACTCGTCGCCCGTCGTGATGTCGACGCGCGTGTCGAGGCTGGCCGGCGGCGACGCCGTGCGTGCGCGCGCTTCAAGAGTGAGAATCGGGTTGATGAACGAGCCGGCCGAAGCAGATACCCGACCGACGATCATCACGAGCAGCGCCGCCGAGATGCGCGATGACCAGCTGCCGCTGCGAGCTGCGTCGGCGCTGGCGTAGGCCTCGCGGTCGGCTGCTCGACGATCACGGTCCAGCCGAGCTGCGCGATGCGCGCCGCGACGCCGAGCTGCTGTGCGCGCCGCTCGTCGGTATATTCGAGCGACGACGGCGCGGTCCGTCGCGGCCGCGCGCGTGCCGCGACCGAGCGGATGCGCCGCTCATGTTGCGCGCCTGCGCGACGAGCGCCTTCTTGTCGGGGTCGCCGTGCGCGATCAGCTGCGCCGTCCGGCGCGACGACCATGCGCGTAGCCGTGGTCGCCGATGCGGATGCTGATCGACCATGCGCCACATCTCTTCGAGGCTGAACTCGCCGACGCAGCCAGCCGGCCGGCTTGTTCAGGCGCGTCGAGATGGATGTCGAACGCTGACGTCGGCAGCAGATCCTCGTCGACGCGGATCGGCGACATCGACGACGCCGTCGATCGGCGAGCCGCTGCTCCTTGGGGATCGACACGCGCGGCTTGCCGATGCGGCTCGTCGCGACCACCGCGCCGGCTTCGTCGAACAGCGTGATCTCGCGGAACTCGCGGAACTCGAGGACGTAGTTCTTGAGAATCTGATCCTGCTGGCGCTGATCGAGCCCGGTGTCCTGCAGATCCGCGGACGAGCGCTTTCAGCAGCGCGGCGTTGGTGCACGACGTAGCGGCGGATTTCCTCGGCGGCGCGCGTCGGCGACGTTGCTGGTTGCCGGCGACGATCGAGTCGCGGGTGCCGCGCTGGAGTGACCAGATGGAGACGACGCCGTAGGCGAGCAGCGGGCACGACCGCGGCCACGCCGAGCAGCAGAGCGAACCGCGTGGCGATGTGCCGGACCTGAACGCCATCGACGTTTGATTTCGGCTCGCGCGCAGGTCGCCGGTAGCCGGTTTCCAGAGGCGGATCGTGCTCAGCACGTCGCGGCCAGGCTCGACCGCCGGCACGACGAACCGCCGGCTGACGCGCGCGGGCGCGCACCGACCAGGCCAGGAAAATCGCCGGCGGGTCGTCCATGAAGTTCTGCTGGAGTCCGGCCACGGCGGCGCGATACTCGTCGTCGGACCGGGCGTGGCGGACGCGATCCAGTGCGGCGTCGGACGTCGACGGTGCCGAACTTGCCCCGGTTGAACGGCCCTGCGGGAGTGCCAGATCACGCTGCGGCCGGAAGCAGTCGTCTGGCCGCTGATCACTTCGAGTCAATAGCGCTTCGCACTGGCCGCTGCCTGCACGCTTCGCCAAGGTCGTCGTAACTGACACTGCTTCGGGCGCGATGTCGACGCCCGACCGCCGCCAACTGGCGTTTGACTGCGATCGCGATGCGCCCGAACGGTGAATCAGGAGGCATCAGAGCAGGTGAGCTTGAGCGGCTTGCCCAGCGCCCGCGCCGCAGCGGCCGGATCGAATTCGAATTTCTGGCAAATCCGACTTGAACGCCCAGTGCTTGGGCCAGATCGGGCCAGCTCGGACGCGATGCCGTAGCCATTCAAGCGCCGTTCCTGACGATCTCGATCGCGATCGACGCCGCGCTGAGCGCTCGGCGGAATCTTCAGCTGACGCGAGCGACGGCGACCGCTCGGATTCAAGCACGAGGACGTACTGATATCGGCGCGTGTAGCGTGAACAAGCGCGACTGTGCTCGAGTTCTGCATCGACTCGAGCGCATCCGGACCGACCTCCCAGAGCATGTCGATGCGGCCGCGCGAGCATTTCGGCCCAGGCCGTGCGAATGCTCGGGAACGTTTCGACGTGCACCCGCTTCGAGCGTGGGCGCGCCCAGATAGTAGTCGTCGTTCGCGTACCAACTCGGTGGCGGCATTCGAGTGTCCGACTTGAATGCACCGGTCGAGACGCCGTTCGGGTTCTGAATCGGCGCCTTCAGAGCGACTCGAACGAGAAACGGGGTCTTCTCGCGAAGTGATGTTCACAGCGTCAGGCCTCGTCGCCTTGACGTCTCGCGTTCATGGACACCATCGGTCCCATGAACGTCTGCAGCGCATGCCGGGAGGATCGCCGGCGACGATCTCCGGCGTTCGCCGGCGATCCGTCGTGGAACTTGATGTTGCGGCCGCAGCTTGACCGTCAACGAACGGCCGTCTGATCCAGGAGTCCAGCTCTCGGCCAGTGACGGCAGCATGCGCCCGTCTTCGCCGGTGCGCGCCACAGTCCCTCGGTACGGCAGCTGGCTCAATTGACGAAGTCGACTCTCGGAGTTGGTCGGCCGACGCCTGCCCCAAGCCGACCGTGGCAGCCGATCCCGGCGCGGAGGACGCCCGACAGCGTGTCCCGGCAGGACTCAGATCGCCAGCACGATCGGCAGCAATCGCGATCGCGACTGATGGAACCGGATGACCTGGCCGGCGGCAGCATCCGCCGCGGTCCGGGTCATGCGACCTACTTCTTGTTCATCGGGGGATCGTCGACGAAGCTGCCGCAGCATCCGCTCGGTTTGACTTGAGCAGCTTTCTTGATGACTTTGATCTTCATTCTACTCTCCTACGCAACCGCGCCGGCGACGTCATGCGCCAGCGCAACAACTGCCGATTCCATGCTTGGCTTGTGACACGTCGGCGTGTTCATGTCACCAACCTGTGAATACGACGCTGCGACGCATCCCCGGCACACACGGGGATGAATGCGCAGTCGCCGCACTCCTTCCAGGGACTGAGTCTGAGAAACTGTTCGCGCGCGTTTTCGCGCACGGCGTCGTGCCGGTCGTCGATGTGCCCCGTCGACAACGCGAGCTGGCCCGTGAACCCGGGACACGGATGAGAGGGATCCGTCCGGGCCGATGGTATGGGCGTGTGACTGGTGGACGTGACACGGGCCGTTGTGCACGCCGTCATGTGTCGGGAAGCCGAGACGCTTGGTTTCCTGACGCAGGAACGTCATCTTGTCGTCGAGCACGGCGCACGAGTCGCGGAGCGCATACCGCCGCCTGCGCCGGCTGCCGTAAAACACGAACCCTTGAGTGACTGCGCGCCCGATCCCACGGGCGTCAGCGGAATGATCCCTTTCGAGCTAATCGGTCCGACCGGATCGGTACGGAAAATCGGTTTGAAGTTCACCTTCACGAGCTTGTCGCCGAACGCCTGCTCCTTCAGAAACGCGAGCAGCGCCGGATAGCTGTCGACCGACGATCTCGTCGAAGTTGCCGCCGATCGCGATCGCGCAGCGATCCGGCGACGTTGCGGATGTTCTCGACGATCCGGTCGAAGGTGCCCTGGCCGCCGCGCAGCGGCCGCATCCGGTTGTGGGTGTCGCGGTCGCCGTCGAGCGTGATCTTGACGCCGCTCAGACCCGAACGGCAGCATGCGATCGACCACCTCGGGCGTCAGCAAGCAGGCCGTTGGTGATGATGTTGACGCACATCGTCGACCGCCGCGCGACTGGGCGGCGTCGCCGCATGCCGCTCGGCGAGGCAGGTACATGACCGGGAGATTCAGCAGCGGCTCGCCGCCGAAGAACGTCAGCACGAGCCGCTCGGGGCTGCACGCGATCGAGCTCGCGCTCCGATCCACGTCGGCGACCCGCTCGGCGGTCTCGAGGCGTCATCTTATCGGCGAACTTGTTGTAGTCGCCGTGATCGCCCTGGAAGCAGTAGTCGCACGCGAAATTGCACTGCAGCGTGGTCAGCAGCGTGACGTTCAGCTCGGCGGTGTCGCTCTTGACGCCGCCGAGGATACTGGTCGAGCGCCTGCTGGTCGGCGTCGCGGCTCTCGACCAGAAAACCGTTCTCCGCCAGCGTTTCGAGGGCTTCGATCTCTTCGCCCGTCGCGCCGACCGGCGCCGACGAACTCGCCCGCGGCCGCGCGATCGAGCAGCGCCGCAACGTCGCGACGTGACGAGCAGCTGGGCGTCGGTGAGCGTGTTGAACAGAAACTCTTCGCCGCGCGTCGCGAGCGGCACACGAAGATTGAACTGAGACGGACGCATTGTGGGATGCCACTCCGGGAGTGATTGGCATCGTGTGCGAATCCGAACTTCTGTACGTGGAGCGCCGGCAGTGCCGGCGCGTGAAGATTAGCAACCCGTGTTCCAACACGTGCCAAAGCGTCCAGTGGCGTGATTTCTTCGGCAAATCGTGCCGATCGCGCCCGACAGCGCCGCAGCGGCGTTGCCGCCGGCCGGGCAAAGGATTGTCCGGAGCGCCAAGCCCGCCTGAGGCCGTGGGCGCTAGTCGCGTGAAATCAGTGGATTAGGGCTAGTGGCCAATCAGCTGGCCACTGAGGTCAGTTTGTTAGCGCGACAATCACGCGCCGCGGAGCCGCTTGGCGATCTCCCGCACGTCGAGCTTGTCCATCTTGTATTTCAACGTGCTCAGCGGGATTCCCAGGTACTCAGCCGTGCCGGTAACGTTCCAGCCGCATTTTTCGAGCGCTCGAACAATGAAGTTTCGCTCGAACGTGTTCGTGGCGTCCTCGAACAGGTTCGGCTCTGCTGTGCCGCCGCGGTTCGAGCTGCGCGAAATGGAATTCGAGCGGCAGATCCTCTTCCGACGATGTAGTCCTTGTCGCTGACCGCCACCAGCCGCTCGATCAGGTTCTCGAGCTCGCGGATGTTGCCCGGCCACCAGTAGCTCCGCAGCATGGCCATCGTGCAGTCGCGTGATGCCCTGGATCCGCTTCCGGAACCGCGCGTTGTAGCGGCGCAGGAAGAACTCGGCCAGCTGCGGGACGTCTTCCGTGCGATCGCGCAGCGGCGGCAGCTTGATCGGGATGACGTTGATCCGGTAGTAGAGGTCCTCGCGGAACGCGGCCGTCCTTGACGGCCTTTCCAGGTCGACGTTGGTCGCGGCGATCAGCCGGAACTCGGTCTTGATCGGCTTGGTCCCGCCGACGCGCTCGATCTCGCCTTCCTGAATCGCGCGCAGCAGCTTGGCCTGCAGGTCCAGCCGCAGGTCGCCGATTTCGTCGAGGAACAGCGTGCCGTCCGACGCCAGCTCGAACTTGCCGAGCTGCTGGCGGTGCGCGCCGGTGAACGCGCCGCGCTCGTGGCCGAAGAGCGCGCTCTCGGCCAGCTCGCGCGGGATGGCGGCCAGGTTCACGGCGATGAACGGCGCATCGGCGTCGCCGGCCTCGCGGTGAATCAGCCGCGCGAGCAGCTCCTTGCCGGTGCCGCTCTCGCCGAGGATCAGCACCGTCGCCGACAGCTTCGCGATCTTGTGGACCAGATCGACGATGTCGCGCGTCATCTTGCTCGGCCCGACGATGAACTCGCGCTCGGTCTGGTCGGCGACCTGCGCCGACAGCGTCAGCACCTGGCGGTTCAGATCCTGCCGCTCGCTCGCGTTGCGCACCAGCGATCGGAGCTGGTCGTAGTCGAAGTCCTTGGTGATGTAGTGATAGGCGCCGTGCTTCATCGCCTGCACGGCGGTCTCGATCTCGTTGATGGCCGAGATCATCAGCACTTCGATCAGGCTGTAGTTCTCCTTGACGATGCGCAGGACTTCGAAGCCGCTGATGCCGGGCAGGCGGACGTCGAGCAGCATCAGATCGACGTCCTCGCGGTTGAGGATCGGCAGCGCCGCCTCGCCGCTCGACACGCGCAGCACGCGGTACTCCCGCTTGAGGATCGCGGTCAGCGTGTCGCGCATCCCCTCGTCGTCGTCGACGATGAGGACGGTCTTCGGCTTCTGGCTCATAGCCTGCTAGGACGCCGTCTTGGGAAACGCGGTTATTGTGTCAGGCGGTTGACACTGTTGCAAGCCGTTCGATAAGGTACGAGGTTTGTTGACCCTTCACTGGCTGCTCGCGGGTGCGGCGCTCGTCGTGGCGCTGGCCGCGCTGCGCCAAGGCGCGGCGGCTGGCCAAGCGGCTCGAACGGCTCACCGAGTCCTACTGGGAGCTTCGCTACGAGCACGGGCAGCTGCGCGCGCGCGTCAACCGTCTCGACCCCGAGCAGCCGGCCGGCGGCCGACGGCGCGCCGCAGGCGCCGGCAGACCGCCTTCGTTCCCCTCTCGTCGCTGAAGCCGTGAAGCGCCAGGGAACGCGCGCCCGCGTCCTCTGATGGCCAACGAGTACGACGTCATCGTCATCGGCGCCGGCACCGGCGGCTACGTGGCCGCGATCCGCGCCGCGCAGCTGGGCCTCGAAGACCGCCGTCGTCGAAAAGCAGAAGGCGCTCGGCGGGACGCTGCCTGTTGTGGGGCTGCATCCCGACCAAGGCGCTGCTCGAGCACGCGCACGCGCTCGAAGGTCGTCCAGCACGCCAAGGAGTGGGGCGTCACGATCGGCGCTGCCGGCGAGCCGGCCGGCCGTCGGCATCGACATGAGCGCAGGTGCACGACGCGCAAGGACCGCGATCGTCGCCGAGCCTGACCAAGGGCGTCGAGTTCCTGTTCAAGAAGAACAAGATCGACTGGATCAAGGGGACGGCGCGCCTGACCGGCAACGGCGGCGTCGACGTCTTCGAGGGCGAGACGCAGACGCTTCGCGCGCGCAAGGAGATCATCGTCGCGACCGGATCCGCGCCGCGCAGCGTGCCGGGCGTCGAGATCGATCGCAAGCGCATCATCACGAGCGACGAAGCGATTCACCTGCGCGAGGTGCCGAGACGATCGTGATCATGGGCAGCGGCGCTGCGTCGGCGTCGAGTTCGCGTCGATCTTCAACCGCTTCGGCAGCGACGTGACGATCGTCGAACTGCTGCCGCGGCTCGTGCCGGTCGAAGACGAGGCGGTGTCGGCGGAGCTCGAAAAGTCGTTCCGCAAGCAGGGCATCACCAGTCACACGGGCGCCAAGGTGACGCGCGCGACGGCCAGCGCGCGACGGCGTGGACGTCGACGTGCAGCTCGGCCGACGGCACGACGAAGGACATCCGCGCGGACTACGTTCTGGTGGCGACCGGGCCGCGGCCCGGTGACCACCGGGCTGAACGCGGACGGCGTCGGCTCCGACGCTCGAGAAGGGCTTCGTCGTGGTCGACGCTGCTGTACAGGACGAACGTCGCCGGGCATATCGGCGATCGGAGACGTGATCACGCTTGGTCGGGCCCGCATCCGCAGCTGGCGCACGTGTCGTCGGCGGAAGGCATCCTCGCCGCCGAGCGCGTCGCCGGACAGGACGTTCGCCCGATCAACTACGACCACGTGCCCGGATGCACCTACTGCGATCCGGAGATCGGCAGCGTCGGCCTGACGGAAGCGGAAGCGAAGACAGCGCGGCTACGACGTGCGGATCGGCACCTTCCCGTTCGGCGTGCTCGGACGCGCGAAGATGGCGGGCGAGACCGACGGGTTCGTCAAGATCGTGGCCGACAAGAGCTACGACGAGCTGCTGGGCGTGCACATGATCGGCGCGCGCTCCACGGAGCTGGTGGCGGAAGCGACGATCGCGCTGCGGCTGGAGTCGACGGTCGAGGAGTTGATTCGCACGATTCACGCGCACCCGACCATGGCGGAGGCGATCGGCGAGGCGGCGCATGCGGCGCATGGCGCCGCCATACACTTGTGAATCGGCAGTTGGTGCAATTGATGAGTTGAGTCGGCAGATTGCCGGACCGCAATTCGCCAATCTCGCAACTCACGAATTCTCAGACTGTGGATTGCTATGGCTACTGACGTCGTAATGCCCCAGATGGGCGAGTCGATTGCCGAGGGCACGATCGTCCGGTGGATCAAGAAAGTCGGCGACACGGTCGATCGCGACGAGCCGCTGTTCGAGATTTCGACCGACAAGGTGGACGCGGAGATTCCGTCGCCCGCGGCCGGAGTCGTGTCGGAGATTCGCGCGCAAGGAAGGCGAAACGGTCGCCGTCAACAGCGTGGTCGCGGTGATCGGCGCGGCGGGCGAGGCGGCAGCCGCTGCGCCAGCGCGCCTGCGAGCACGCCACCGGCCGGCCGCGCAAGGAGCCGCCGAAGCCCGAGCCGCAGGCGGATGGCGCGCTGGTCGGTCGCCGCTCGTGCTGAGCCCGCTCGAAGAACGAGCGCCTGCAGGTCGCCTAAGCGCGGACCCCACGAAGAAAAGGCCGCGCGCAGACTCACCCGTCCACGACCGAAGACGCGATCCGTCAACGGTCGTCGCCGCTCGTCCGCAAGATCGCGAAGGAACATCACGTCGACATCTCGCAGCTGCACGGCACCGGCATCGCCGGCCGCGTGACGAAGAACGACATCCTCGCGTTCGTCGAGGGGCAGTCGGGGCAGGAAGGGCAGGCAGGGCAGGTAGGGGCAGGTAGGCGCAGGCAAGCGCAGGTGCGGAAGCCAGGCGCGAGGCGCGATCGGAGCGCGAGGCTGCAGCCGAGCGTCGCGCAAGCTCGCCGCCGATCGCACCGAGAAGATGTCGCCGATGCGCAAGCGCATCGCCGAGCACATGACGCTGAGCAAGCGCACCTCGGCGCACGTGCACTCGGTGTTCGAAGTGAACTTCTCGCGCGTGGCGCAGATCCGCGACGCGCGCAAAGCGGAGTTCGAGCGCGCGGGCGCGAAGCTCACCTACCTGTCGTTCATCATCAAGGCGGCGGTCGATGCGCTGCATGCCGTGCCGATCGTCAACGCGTCGGTCGACGGCGATTCGGTGATCTATCACAAGGACGTCAACGTCGGCATCGCGGTGGCGCTCGACTGGGGCCTGATCGTGCCGGTGATCAAGAACGCGGACGAACGCAACCTCCTCGGGCGTGAGCCGCGCGGTCGCCGATCTGGCGGCGCGCGCGCGCAGCAAGCAGCTCAAGCCCGAGGAAGTGGCGGGCGGCACCTTCACCATCACCAACCCGGGCGTGTTCGGCGCGCTGTTCGGCATGCCGATCATCAATCAGCCGCAGGTGGCGATCCTCGGCGTCGGCAACATCGAGAAGCGTCCGGTCGTGATCGACGATGCGATTGCGATCCGGCCGATGGCCTATCTGTCGCTCGGCTACGACCACCGCGTGATCGACGGCGCGGTCGCCGACGAGTTCATGTCGCACGTCAAGCGATCGCTCGAGAATTGGGATCCCGACGCGACAACCCGACAGTTCAGATTGCAGATGTTCAGAGTTCAGATAGGTCGCAGATTGTCGGTAGAGGCCAGTTCAGCCAATCGAGAATATCTGAGCTCTGAAATCTGAAGTCTGAAATGCCGGGAGCCGATCGAAGTCCGTCGGCTCGGACTCGTCCCATATGCGCGACGCGCTCGCGCTGCAGCGCTCGCTCGTCGAGGATCGGCGAGCGGGCCGCGTCGGCGATCTGCTCCTCTTCGCCGAACATCCGCACGTCCTGACGCTCGGCGTCCGCGGCGACGGCGGCCGATCGCACATTCTCGCGACCGCCGACGCGCTGGCGCGCCGCGGCATCGAGGTCCACGAAACCGGGCGCGGCGGCGACATTACCTACCACGGCCCCGGCCAGATCGTCGGCTACCCGATCGTCGACCTGAAGCCGGATCGCTGCGACGTCCACCGCTACGTCCGCGATCTCGAGGACGTGCTCATCCGCACCGCGGCCGACTACGGCATCGACGCCAGCCGGGTCGAGGGGCTGACGGGGTCTGGGTGGGCCGCGAGAAGCTGGCGGCGATCGGCGTCCGCATCTCCCGGTGGATCACGAGTCACGGCTTCGCGCTGAACGTCAGCACCAACCTCGACTATTTCAACCTCATCATTCCGTGCGGCATCCCTGACCGCGGCGTGACCTCGCTGCAGCGGCTCTCGGGCGGACGATCGACGGCGTCGACGTGCAGGATCGCCTGGCCAGCCACTTCACCAGCGTCTTCTCATAACCACGTGACGTTACAAATATTTACAGTTAGTGAACAGTGCTTAGTTCACGTGTGGAATATTTTTCCGGGGTCTGGGGTTTAGATCCCAGTCGACGCTGAGGTCGACGAGGAAACTTCCCATGAGCGACGCGGAACAGACCAGCCTTCTGGTGCGGCTCCAGGCCGGCGACGAGCAGGCGCTGGCTGAGCTGGCCGAGGCCTACCGGACCAAGATCTACCAGCTTGCCTTCCGTTACCTGCGCAGCCGCGAAGACGCAGAAGAAGTGACGCAGGACGTGCTGTTCAAGGTGTATCGCAAGGTCGGCGAATTCCGCGGCGACGCCGCGCTGTCGTCGTGGATCTACCGAATCACCTTCAACGCGGCGATGTCTCGTCTGCGCACCGTGAAGTATCAGCGCGCGCAGGCCCAGGACCGTCAGGCCGGCGGAGACCTCACAGAATCGCGACGGCGCAAGCCGCGCGGTCGATCCGACGCGAGCCGACATCGCCGACTGGAGCCAGATGGCCGACGAGGGCGTCCTCCGCTCGCAGCTGCGCAAGCGCGTTTTCGGCGCGATTCTCTCGTTGCCGGCGATCTCATCGCGCGCCCGTCATGCTCCGCGACATCCAGGGGATGTCGACCGAAGAGGCGAGCGCGATGCTGAAGGTGAAAGACCAGACGCTGAAATCGCGCCTGCACCGCGGCCGCCTGATCCTGCGCAAGCAGCTCGCCGATTTTGCCGGCGGGCTCGCGATGCATCGGCCGATCTTACGGAACTTAAGGGCAGGTAGGGCTGGTAGGGCGGGTAGGGCTGGTGGGTTAATTCCGGTTTTCCCCTATCCTCCGGCTTACCTGCCCCACCCGCCATACGCGCGCTACAGTTCCTGCGCGCGCCCCAAGCGCGACGCGCTCACCCGCACTCAACTCCGGCAACATCACGCGCTCGATCCCCGCCGCGCCGAGGCGGACGGGCAGCGCCACTCGTTCGCGTCCGCTCGCCCATGCTGACGTCGGGACCGACGAAACAGGTGAGCGTGCGTCGCGTTCGACCCGACATCGCGTCGATCGCGGCGACCGCCGCGGACGCGAGCGCGTAGGGGCCTGGCGGCCACGAGGCCGCAATCCGTCGAGCTGAGCGCGTTGCCGCTCTGGTTCGGCGAGCAACGACGTGAGCGCGATGCCGCCCACCGTGGCGTGTTCCCAGCAGCAGGACCGTCTGGCTGGGCGGGTTGCCGACCAGCGACAGCGCGACATCGCGCGGCGATCCGTTGGCGGCGAGCGCGCACAAGCGCGCGCGCGCCCGACGCCAGCGCTTCGGGCGCCGATCCGAACACGCGCGTTCGATCCACACGCAGCTCGCGAACGGCGCGATCGATCATCTCGCGCGCTGACGCGCCGGCGCACAACATCACCGCACGCGGCGCCATTGTCGACAGTCGCTTGAGCAGCTGCGCCTCCTTCGTCGCCGTTCCATTCGCCGGCGCCGCTGCGATCGGCGAGCACGATCACCGGCTGCTCCGGCGGCGCTCGCGATGTCGGTCGTGCCGCTCATCTGGGTGGAGAAGTTCTCGATCGGCGCCGCCTGCGCGATGTCGAGGGCTTTCCCGGCCGCGATCGATCCGGCCTCGTCGATCAGGCGGATCGACCGAACGACGTCGCGGCGCGCGAGCACGTGCGCCGTCGCGCCGCCAAGCTCGCCCGCGCCGAGAATCGCCACTTCCCGCATCGAAGTGAATTATTGTAAGTGCACATGCAGACGCTCTGAACGGGCAAGGTCGCCGATCGTCACGGGCGGCTCGCGCGGGATTGGGCTGGCGATTGCGCATGCGCTCGTCGCCGAGGGCGTCAACGTCACGGTCACCGGCCGCAGCGACGCGCATCTGTCGGCGGCGCGGCCGCGCATCGAAGGCGCCGGTCATGGCGCTGTCGAAACGCTGCAGGCCGACGTCGACGCTTCGACGACATGCGGAGGCGCGGTTGACGCCACAGTCGCCCGCTTCGGCGGCCTCGACATTCTGATCAACAACGCGGGCGTCGGCGTGTTCGCCGGCGTCGCGGCGATGACGCCCGAGCAATGGTCGGAGGTGATCGACACGAACCTGACCGGCGTGTTCAACGCCACGCACGCGGCGCTGCCGCACATGCAGCGGCGCGGCGGCGGCTTCATCATCAACATCAGCAGCCTCGCGGGCAAGAACCCGTTTGCCGACGGCGCCGCGTACTGCGCGTCGAAAGCCGGGCTTGAACGCGTTCAGCGAGGCGCTGATGCAGGAAGTCCGCTACGACAACATCCGCGTGAGCTACGTGCTGCCGGGGTCGGTTTCCACCGCGTTCTCGAGCGGCGACGCCGCCAAGGGCGCCGACTGGAAAATTGCGCCGGATGAGGTCGCCGACGTCGTGTCAACCTGCTGCGGCACGATCCGCGCAGCCTGCCGAGCCGCGTCGAGCTCCGACCCTCGAAGCCGCGGGAAATCAAGAGCACTACCACGGAGGACACAGTCACGTAACGGGAGGGCCACGGATTTTTCTGTACTCAGATCGTTCAGTGAAATCCGTTCGTGTCTGCAGTCCACCGTGGTAATGCCTTTAGCCGACGCGGCCTTCCAGCACTCTTCTTCTCCGACGTCAAGTGCCGCGGGCTGGCCTTCGCTCGCCGATTCCCGCCACTGCGCGAGGATCATCAGCCAGCAGCACGCCGGGCAGGCAGAACAGCGCACCCAGGACGAACGACAGCGTGCGCGGCGAACGGCCCACGCGGTCGAGCTCATAACCGGTCCAGTAGCCCGACACCGACGTCACCAGCGTGACGAGCGCCAGTTCCGCCGCGAAGACGCGGCCGCGAAAGCGATCCGGCACTTCGAGCTGCAGGAGCACCGTGCTGAAGACCCACAGGATCGATCCGCCGAAATGCGCGCAGCAGCACGCACAGCGCGGCCACCGTGCAGCGTCGGCGCCACGGCCAGCGCGATGTAGAAGACGCCGACGATGAAGAAGGCAGGCCTGATCGTCTGGCGAAGCCGGCGCGGAGTCTGTCCGAGGATCCACCGCAGCGCGATCGGTCCGGAGCGCGGCGCCGACACCGCGCGCGCCGTAGAGAACGCCGATGCCGGCCGCCGCGCCCGCGCCGACCGGGAAGACGCGCTGGCCGAAGATGGTCAGCAGCAGCAGCACGCCGCCGGCGAGCCCCCAGCCCGGCCTTGACGCACATCAGCGCCGCCACGTGCGCGTGCCGGCGAATGTAGCGGAATCCCTCGACGAGATCGGTCATGGCCAGGCGGACGCTGTCGAGGAACGCAAAGGCCGCAAAGACCGCAAAGCCAAGTTTTCTTGGCGGTCTTCGCGGTCTTGATCTCTGCGCGCTCGCCGGCGGTCTGGCGTCGTATCGCGTCCGAGCGATGAAGAACGCCGAGGCGAAGAACGAGAGCGCGTTGATGACGAACGCGACGTTACGGCCGGCCGCGGCGGTCACCAGACCGCCGACCGACGCGCCGACCGCCAGCATCGCCGACCACATGGCCGCCGACAACGCGTTGGCCGGCATCAGTTCCTCTGGCGTCGTGATGTTCGGGATGGTCGCCGTGCGCGCGGGTTCGAAGAACGCGGACGCGGCGATCGTGCACGCCATCACCACATACGCAATCCAGATCTGATCGGGTTGTTTCACGAGGAGCAGGCCGAGGATCACGGAATCCGCGCAGGATGTCGCTCGCGATCATCACCCGGCGCCGATTCACGCGATCGACGACCACGCCGGCGAGCGGGCCGATGAGCGCCATCGGCAGGAACTGCACGATCAGCATCCACGCGACGGCGGTGGCGGAACCGGTGAGATCGAGCAGCAGCGCGTACACCGCCACCGCGTTGAACCAGTCGCCGAGTTGCGAGACGGTCTGGCCGATGAAGAGCAGGCGGAAGTTGCGATTGGATCTGAGGAGATTCAGATAGACGTGCCGTCGTCAGTATAATCGTCGCCGTTCGATGTTCGATCACGTCGCGCAGTGGCACCGAATCCTCGAATGCATCGGCCCGGGCAATCTCGGCGAGACGTACCGGGCGCGCGATTCGCACGTCGGCCGCACCGTCGTGCTCAGGATGCTGCCCGATTCGCTTGCCCGCGATGCCGAATGGCTCGCGCGTTTCCGCCGCGACGTGCAGGCGACAGCGGCCGTGTCGCATCCGCACATCGCCGCGGTCTACGAACTGGCCGAGGATCACGGCCGCGTGTGGCTGGCCACCGAGTACGCGCCCGGCGAAACGCTGCTGGCGACGATGGGCGGACAGCCGATCAATCCACGTCGTGCCGTGGACATCGCCGCGCAGATCGCCGATGCGCTGGCGGAAGGGCACGCGCACGGAATCGTCCACGGCCACCTCACGCCCGCCGCGGTCATCGTGACGACCAAGTCTCGCGCGAAAGTTCTGGATTTCGGTCTGGCTGTTCAAGCGGTGCCGCGCGATGAGATTGATGAGCGCGACGACATCCTCGCGCTCGGTGCCATCCTCTTCGAGATGCTCACCGGAACGCTGCCGTCGGCGCTGAACCGCCCGCTCGCGCCCGACTTCGACCGTGTCGTTCGCAAGATGCTGGCGGCGGATCGGGCGCGCACGATATCAGTCCGCGGCAGGTCTCGCTGCCGATCTGCGCGGCGTGGCGAGCGTCCTGGAAGCGAGGCGATCAGCCAGCGAGCGGAGGTAACGCCAAGACCGCGGCCAGGCGGCTCGCATCGATATTCGACCCCGACACGACCGCCGCCACGCGCCGGCCGCGCACATCCGTCCGCCTGCCGACGAGCGCCGCGGTGGTCGCGGCGCCGGCGCCTTCCGCGACGACGTGCTCGTGTGCGACCAGCCCGGCAATGGCGGCGGCGAGGTCAGCCTCGCTCACCGTGTCGATGCGATCGACGAGCCGCTGAATGTAGGCGAACGTGATCGTTTCAGGATCGGGGTTTCCGCCGAGGCCGTCGGCCAGCGACGGACCCGCAACGATCTCGACCAGCTTTCCCGCGCGGACGCTGGTTTGAAACGCGCACGAGACGTCGAGCTCGATGCCGATCACCTGACACGCCGGGTTGATCGCCTTGGCCACGAGCGCCATCCCGCTGATCAGCCCACCGCCGCCGATCGGCACGATCAGCGTGTCCGTGGCCGGCGCGTCCTCGAAGATGTCCAGCGCGACTGTCGCCGCGCCGGCGATGACGTCGGGGTCGCTGTACGGCGAAATGAACTCGGCGCCGGTGTCTGCGCGGCGAACGCCTTCGCCATTCGCTCCGCGGCGTCGTAATCCGGCGCTTCGGCCCGCAGCATCGCGCCGTGGCGCTCGATCGCGGCCAGCTTCGTCTTCGGCGCGTCGGCCGGCGTGAAGACGATGAGCGGCAGGTGAAACGTTTCGGCGGCAGCCGCGAGCCCGCGCCCGTGGTTGCCCGCCGGATGCCGTGACGAGCTCTCCTTCGGCGCCGCGTGTCCGCGTTCAATGCCGCGCGATCACGGCGTTGAATGCGCCGCGGGCCTTGAACGCGTTCGAGACGCTGGCTGCGATTCGAGCTTCAGCGCAACGTCGGCGCGCGGCAAGATCCGAGAGCCACGGCGACGGCGCAGAGTGCGTGCGACGCACATACGGCGCAATCCGCCTGCGGGCGGCGAAGACGTCAACGAGCCGCAAGAATGTCCGCCAGTTGCTGCGTGAACAGCGGACCGGGCCATCACCTCGGCCGACGCCCGCCTTCCGCGCGCGCGTCGATCACGTCGACCATGACGTGCGACGCGTAGCCGACGGTCGGAACCGCCGCCAGCGCGGCGTCCGCTTTCATGGCGGCGACGATGCTCCAGCGGTCTGGTCCTGGCGTTGTTCAGGTCGAAGATGACCAGCTGAGGGCGTCGTCTTGCGCATTTCGGCGAGCGCGCCTTCGGCCGATCGCGCGAAGACGCACCGGCGACGCCGAGGCCGCTCGCCGTGGTCTTGATCTTCGAGGTGAACATGAGGTCGTCGAGGACGGCGAGTATCATTGGACCATCATGATAGTTGAGAGCCAGGCCGTGGGTCCGCTTCTTCAAGAACGGATTTGTCGTCGGCTGCGAGGAGCACTCGCGATGCGGTGCTCATCGATCCGGGCGACGAAGTGGAGAGCCTGCTCTCGTTCGCCGAGGCCCAGAAGCTGGCCGATCCGGCACATCCTGCTGACGCACGCGCACGTGGATCACGTCACTGGCGTGGCCGCCGCCAAGCGCGCGCTGAACGTGCCTGTCTACCTGCACCGCGATGATTTGTTCCTCTACGAACGCGCGGTCGAATCGGGCGTCCGCGTTCGGGCTGCACGTCGAGCCGCAGCCGCCGATCGACGACTTACTACACGCCGGAACAGGTGATCGGGTTCGGCACCTACGAAGTGCGCGTCCACCACACGCCGGGCCATTGCCCCGGCGGCGTGTGCCTGCAAATCGGCCGGGCGGGTGAAACGGGCAAGGATCTGTTCGTCGGCGACACGCTCTTCGCCGGCTCGATCGGGCGCGTCGACCTGCCGGGCGGCGACATGGACACGCTGCTGGCGTCGATCCGCAACGTCCTGTTTGCGTTTGGCGACGAAGCGATCGTGCACCCGGGACACGGGCCGGACACGACCATCGGCCGCGAGCGCCGCACCAATCCGTACGTCGCGGAGGCGATGCGGCTGTAAGAACGCGAAGGTCGCGAAGCGCGCAAAGAAAGCCAATCTTTGCGGTCTTTGCGCCCTTTGCTTTCATATCTTCTTGCCGACTTTCAGCTCCACGCGGCCGACGCGGAGGCGGTCGCCTGAAGCCAGCGTCGCTTTCTTGACGCGCTTGTCGTTCACGAACGTGCCGTTCGTGCTCGACAGAGTCCACCACCTCGACGCCTTCTTCCGAGGCCGTCAGCCGGCAGTGGAGTCGCGACACCAGCGCGGCGTCGACGACGAAGTCGGCGCGTGGCGCGCGGCCCACGGTTTTGATGGCGCCGCTGCGGAGCCGGAACGTCAACCCCTCGTCGGTCGGTTCAGAGCGCTGCAGGATCCACATGGCGGCGTATCTTACAGAAATAGGCTCTGCAGTACTCAGCCGTTGACGCCTTTCGAGGGTGAAACACGATCTTCCAAGTGGGAGGAATACCGTGAGCACCATCGAGAGCGTCACTGAACCGGCACAGAGTCTCGTCTCCGGCGCCCGAGCTGGAGGCGATCAAGGCGCGGCAGCGCGCGACATGGGCGTCGGGCGACTACGGCACCATCGGCACCACCCTGCAGATCGTCGGCGAGTCGCTGTGCGAGGCCGTCGATCTGCGCGCGGGGCGAAAGTCCTGACGTGGCGGCCGGCAACGGCAACTCGTCGCTCGCGGCCGCCCGGCGCTGGGCCGACGTGACGTCCACCGACTACGTCCCCGGGCTGCTCGAGCAGGGCGGCGCCGCGCCGAAGCGGATCGGCTGCCGATGACGTTCCAGGAAGCCGACGTCGAAGCGCTTCCGTTCGCCGACCGCACGTTCGACGTCGTGCTGTCGTCGTTCGGCGTGATGTTCACGCCGAACCACGCACGCGCCGCCGGCGAAATGCTGCGCGTGACGCGCGCCAATGGGCGCATCGGCCTGGCGAACTGGACGCCGCGCGGATTCATCGGACAGATGTTCGGCGTCATGGGCCGCCACGTGCCGCCGCCGCAGGGGCTCACGCCACCGTCACGGTGGGGGTACGGTGGACTACCTCGAGCAGCTGTTCCGCTCGCAGGCGTCGGATATCCGCACGACGAGTCGTGAATTCGTGTTCCGCTACCGATCCGCCGAACACTTCATCGAGGTGTTCCGCACGTGGTACGGGCCGGTGCACAAGGCCTTCGCCAGCCTGTCCGCCGAAGCGCAAATGAAGCTGGAATGCGACCTGGTCACGCTGATCGAGAGCTGCAACCGCAGCGGCGATTCGACGGTCGTCGTCCCGAGCGAGTATCTCGAGGTTGTCGTGGTCAAACGGTGACGGGCGATTCGACCGGCTCGAAGTCGTGGAGGCGCTCAGGTCGATGGCAACGCGGTCTTCGTCCGTGAGGTACATGTCGACGAACCGCGCGCCCCACACGATGTCGGTCTTGTCGTAGCTCGTTTTGGCGTGCACCTTCTGCGCGAACGTCTCATCGTCCGCGCTGATCAGGCAGATGATTTCCGGTTCGCTGGCGCGAGCGATTCCTCGGCGAATCCGCGCAGCGGGCTGTTGGGGCCGATGGGATGCACGATGACCCAGTGCAGCGGCATCATGCTGATCGCGTCGCGCTCGAGCGCGAGCTGGTCGAAGCGGCGGCGGCGCGCGCCGCTTCGAGTCGACGACCCAGCGCGCGAACGAGACGACGGCGTGCACGTCGGTGAGGTTGTTGCTGGCGAAGGTTGACGAGGCGGAACATCAGCGCCCAGCCGTCCGCGGTACGGTGCGATGAGGGCGTTGCGGCTGAAACTGATTTTCGCGGTCGGACGCGTAAAGCGCGCGAATAACAGGCCGCTGAGGATGGCGAAGCCGAGCAAGCCGACCAGCGCCTCGAGCGCCACCAGGATGTTCGCCGACGCGCGTGTTCGGCACGAGCTGTGCCGTAGCCGATCGTCGCGAGCGTCTGCACGCTGAAGAAGAGACAGTCCTCGAACCGCGCCAGCGGCGATCGACGCCGCGCCGGCGAGCGCGTCCAGGTCCCGCCAGCCAGTAACATCGCCGCGAAGATCAGGTTCGCCGTCACGTACCAGACGCGCCATCAGCGCCGAGCAGCCGCGGCACCGGCAGCGACAGCAGCGTGTGGTAGGCGTTGTAGGGATGAAACGGACTGAGGTCGTTGCGGCGGACGTTGAAGCGTGCCGTCGCGGTTGACGAGACGCGCGCGGCTGCGCTCGGAGAGCTTGCCGCCGAGGCCGAGATCCTCGCGAAGACGCTCTGATGACGGGGGTCGGCCACGTTCGATGTGGCTGTTATTCTACGGATGCCGCGCGGCGCTGCTCGTATCGCAGCGCCACGAGCGGATCGACTCGCGCGGCGCGGCGCGCCGGCAGGTAGCCGGCGACGGCGGCGACGCCGAGCCATCACCACATGGCCACGGCGATCGTGGCGGCGTCGGTCGGCGCCAGGCCGAACAGCATGCTCGCGACCAGAACGTCCCGCCGCGAGCGACGTCGCGAGCCCGATCGCATCACGCCGACGACCACCAGGATCATCGACTCGACGCATCACCAGCCGCAGCACGTCGCTGCGTCTGCGCGCCGAGCGCCATGCGGATGCCGATCTCGTTCGTCCGGCGCGAGACGCTGCACGACATCAGGCCGAAGAGCCCGATCGACGCGATCAGCATCGCCAGGCGCGCCGAACATCGCGTAGGCCTGCGCGAAGACCCGCTCCTGCGCGAGCCGCTTCTCCACCTGCTCGACCTGCGTGGCGACGTCCATCAGCGGCAGATCGGGATCGATCTGCCGGACCGCTTCGCGAATCGCGCCGACCATCGACGCCGGGATCGCCGGCGGTTCGAACCTGGAAAATCGCCCTGGCCCGGCCGGTTCTGCAGATGCGGCACGTACATCGTCGGCGGCGGCGGTTCGCGAACGCTCGTCGTGCTTCGCGTCGCGCAGGACGCCGACGATCTCGATCTGGTTGCTGGTTTCGAGGCTCGACCCGATGCGCTGGCCGATCGGATTCTCGTCCGGGAAGATACTTCTGAGCGGCCGCGTCGTTGATCGATCGACAACCTTCTGCGACTGTCTGGTTGTCGCGCTCCGTGAAGCCGCGCCCGGCTGACGAGCGGCATCTCCATCGTCGTCGAAGAACGTCGGGCGATGATCGACGAGCCGGTTGATGCTGGCTCGGGCGTTGGGCGCGTAGGTCCGGCCGGCGACGAAGATGCTCGTCGAGTTGACGTTGCCCTGACAGCAGCGGCACATTCGACAGGGCCACGCTGCGGACGCCCGGGTATCGCGCGCAGACGCGCCGTCAACTGTCGTCGAAGATCGCCATCACGCGCCGCTCGTCGTAGCCGTTCAGCGAAGGATTGATGCGAAACAGCACCAGGTTCTGCGTGTTGAACCCGACGTCCACGTTGCTGCAGGTTCTGCAGCGTCTGAAGCAACAGACCGGCGGCGATCAGGAGCACGAGCGAGATGGCGACCTGAATGCACGAGCAGCGCCGGCTCAGGATGGCTGCGCGAGCCGGCCACCGATCGACTCGTCTCCTTCAGCGCCGCGCTGACGTTCACGCCGGTCGCGCCGGAATGCCGGCGCGATGCCGAACAGCACACCGGTCGCGCCCGTGACGCCGAGCGCGAACGACAGCACGCGCCAGTCGAGCGGCGCCGGCTGTCCCGCGCGCGCCCGGCAGCAGCTGGTTGCCCCCATTGCGCCGACCAGGACGCCGAGCGCGCCGCCGATCGACGCCAGCAGCAGGCTTTCGGTCAGCAGCTGACGGATCAGCCGCCGCGCGTCGCGCCAAGCGACAGGCGGACGCTGATCTCCTTCTGTCTGCGCCGTCGCCCGCGAGAGCAGCAGATTGGCGACGTTCGCGCACACGATCAGCAGCACCAGCGACAACGACGACGCTCAGGATCGTCACCGAGCTCGTGTCCGTCGGTCCGGACGTCGTAGACGCCGTGGCTTCCGGAATCGACGAGCAGCCGCGGGATTTCCGGTCCGGTTCCGATTGGTCGAGGTCGACCGCGGCTTCCGGCGTGAGCGCCGGCGAGATACGCGTCGAGGCCGCGCGCGCGGTGTTGCTGGAACACGTTCTCGAGGTTCGCCTGCACCTGCGCCGGACGTGACGCCGGGCTTCGACGCGACCCATCGACCTGGAGCCACCAGTAGGTGGCGTTGCTGAGCCGCGGCATGTTGGCCTGTCCCGGCGGCGGGCCGGTGTGTGTCAGCCGCGCGTCCATCGCCAGCGGCACCGCGATGTCGGGCGGCTCGTCGATCGCCGCCTGCATGTCCGACGAGACTGCGGCGAGATGACGCCGACGATGGTGACCGGGACGTTGTTGATGCCGAACCGATCTTGCCGATCGACTTGCGGATCGCCGCCGAACCGCGTCCGCCAGTAGCGCGGGCTGATCACCGCGACCGGGCGCGGCGTCCGGCCGGTCGTCATCAGGCACGATCGTGCGGCCCGGGATTCGCCGTGAGCCCGAGCATCCGGTAGTAGTTGCCGCGTGGTGATGAACGCGTTGGCGATGTCGGCATGGCCGTCGACGACGACGTTGATGCGCTGATACGGCGCGCAGGCGACCAGGTCCGTCATCGTGGCGTTGCCAGCCACGAACTGCCTGAAACATCGGGTAGGAGAAGGTCGTGCGGACGTCCTGCCCGGACGGATCCTTGCGCGTGAAACCGTAGTCGCTAGAGGAGGTAACCGCGTCGTTGCGGCCCGCAAACCGGAACCGCACGAGCGACTCGGGATCGTCGACGGCGACCGTTTGCAGAAACAGCGCGTTGATGGCGCTGAACAAGGCTGTGTTGGCGCCAATGCCGAGGGCGAGCGAAAGGACGACGACGGCGGTCCAGCCCGGGGTTCTGAGGAGCGCGCGGAAACCGTGGCGGACGTCTCTCAGCATGATGGCATTAGACGCTCAACTACGGCGAAACGTTGGGTCAAGTGCCTTGTTCAACTCCAACTCGAGATCACGGCCTCGGTTGTAACCGCGCATTCTGATGAGGGCGACGGCTTCGTGCGCTCGCGCGAGTTCAGCCGCGGATGCGACGCGCAAGAGAGCCCGGATGTCCGGCTACATCCTGCGGTCGACTGACATCGTCTCTTGAAAGAACCTTGAGCGCGATCAAATGGCCAACTGTCGCGACCGCGATGGTCAGTTTGGGAGCAGTTCGAACGACTCTGCGGCTGTCACGACTTCGGGCTCGATGCCCGAGGATGCAAACAACAAATCGGTAACGGGCCAGCTTAGATCAAGTGGCCGCGTGAGCCGTGCGGTCGCGAGTCGGCCGACTGCTTTTTGTTCGACGACAGCTTCGATGCTGTAACCACGCCGCTGCAAATCATGGATCAGTTTCTCGGCTTCGATGTCGTTCGCCACGGCCACGGCAAGATCGGCGTCGCGGGTAAACCGCGGTTGGGTGCGCGCAGATACTGCCAAGCCGCCTATCAGCGCGCATGACGCGTGCGCCTCCCTCAGGTCGGCGTGAACCTGCCGCAGCGCCGTTTCGAGCGACGTCACGAGAACTTCGAGGTGCAGTCGATGATGTCGCCGGAACAGTCGCCCAGCTCGGCGCCGGGACGCTCCACCAGCCAGTCATGCAGAAGTCGTTCGATCGTCTCATCGTCAGCGTTCTGGCGGCTGCGCCGAAGATTCTGGCGCATCAGCGCGACGCCGAGTCTCGAACAATTCAAGCGCGTCTCGAAATGCGCTGGCGGGCGACGCGACGACTGGGGGTCATGCAGGAATTGCTCGCGTACGTAGCGCTGAACCCTTTGTCGGCGCAAAAAAGAGCCGGGCCCAACGACTCACGAGACTTACACGAAGCCGTCGTTCGACATCTGTAACCGTCGCGAATCCAGCTCCTGCAAATTCCCAGATTGTGGACTCATTGCTGGCGCTGCGATCGGTGATCGCGACAGCGTTCGCTCGGCGACCACAACACGTCGACCGTCCGGTCGAACTCCATTAGCATCCGTGACGCGCGATCGGCTGTTGCCTCGAGCCAGAGCCGACGCTGACACCTTCACATCGGGCGATCGCGGAGCATTCGTGTCATCTGCGCGCGACAGCAGGTGGGAGACGTTATAACAGCGCCGCCGCTGAATTACTCCGATAAATTCGAGCGAACCCGTTGGTGCGACATTTGCGAAGGCCCGCCGCGTCGAACAGCGCCGTCACGCCTGCCGATCAGGGTAGCCCATGGTTCCCAGAACTTCGTGTGCGCTGTTGGTATCTTGTGCTCTCATCGCCTCCGACGCGGCCGCGGCCAGACGATGTCGTCGATTTGGCCGCGAGCCTGATCGGCCGCCCCTACGAGTGGGGCGCCGAAGGTCCGAAGACCTTCGACTGTTCGGGCCTGACGCAATACGTTTACTCGCGCTTCGGCGTCGACCTGCCGCGCCGCGCCATCAACCAGTCGGACTTCGGCGAGCCGACGCGGCGGCTTCAGCGTGGCGACCTGGTGTTTTTCTCGTCCGGCGCAGGGCAATCGGTCGTGACCCACGTCGGCATCTACGAAGCCCACGGCACGATGATCGACGCGAGCAAACGATACGGTCGAGTTCGACGCGACGATCTGAACGATCCGTATTGGACCGCGACGTTCGTGTTCGCGCGACGCGTCACCGACAACATCGCGCGACAGGACGACGCCGGCGACGATTTTCCTCGTCCCGAACCCAGCCGCCCGCGCGACCGGCGAACCAGCGGCCGCGGTGAAGCGGCGCGGCGCTCGGACGGCTCGCGGAAGTGCTGTTGCGGCGCGCCGGCCGCTGAAGCGTTTTCACAATCTCGAAGCGTGGCTCACTGCGTCGCGAGACCCTCTTTCAGGAACGCCAGCAGCGGCGGATACGTCTTGTCCGGCGCCTCCATGTGCGGCACGTGGCCGAGGCCTGGCAGCAGGAGCAGCCGCGCCTTTCCGTTGGGAATCGTGTCGGCGAGATGAACTTCATCCGGTCCTGAAAGTTCTTCGCGGTGCCCGGCAAGGCTGTCCCTCGCGCCGCCGAACACCAGCGTCGGCGCCTTGATGTGCGCCCAGTCGTGCACGACCGGGTCGAGTACTGGACCTGGCCGAAGCAGCGTTTGGACCATCGCCAGCCGCGGCCACTCGGCGCCGAGCGTCCACGAATCAGCGGATGCGAGCGTAGGCCTCGAACTCCGGCGTCCACGCGGCCGGGTTGTGCGAGACGTAGCGCGATCAGGCCATTGCGGACTGACTGGAACGTCGCGCCAAGCGCGCGCTTGTAGCCTTCGTCGGTGCTGTCCCACGGCCGATCAGAATCGGCCGTCGACGAGACCGATCGGGTTGTACGCTGACGAGGCGCTCGACCATATCCGGATACTGCGTCGCGAAACGCGCCGCCAGCATGCCGCCCATGGAGTGCCCGACTACCATCACGCGATCGATCTTCAGGTGCTGGAAGAATCAGCCGCGTGTTTCGCGCCATGTCGTGAAAGTTGTAGGGAATGATCGGCTTCGACGATCGGCCGTAGCCGATCTGATCGGGAACGACGACGCGGAAGCCGGCCTTGCGCAGAATGTCGATCGGGCCGCCAAAGTAGAAGCCCGCGAAGTTGTTGCCGTGCAGCAGCACCACCGTGTGACCGTTGGCGGTGCCGTTCGGCGCAACATCCATGTACGCGATGCGGACGTCCTGGCCGTAGCAGCGTGAGCGGCAGATACGAGCTCGGTACGGATACGGACACTCTTCGCACGTAATGCTGCCGGGCTTGACGTCCGGAGCAGGCGCAGCGACCTGCGTCGCCGTCTGGGCCGCAGATGCGATTGCCAACAACACTGTCGTCATGGTCTCTCCACGGCCTCGCCCGGCAAAGCCAGTGTCGTGCACCGGACGCCAGCGCGCCTTCGTCGCCTGCTCGAAGCTGAACCCGAGCGATAGCAGCTTGGCCTCGCTGAACGCGCGGCCGAGGAACGACGAGGCCGACCGGCAGGCTGTCGCCCGTGAACCCGGCGGGCACGATCAGATCCGGAAAGCCGGTGAGGTTCGCGATGTTCGAGGCCGCCAGACCCGACGCCGCCAGCGCGGAGCCGACCGACGTGCCGGTGCCGGCCGTCGCCGTAATCAGAGCTGGACGCCGCGAGGTCGTCGGATACGCAATCGCGTCGAGTTGCTGCGCATCCGAGCATGCCCTCGACGACGGCACGGACCATCGGCAGACCGAAATCGCGGACCGCCGTGTATCGGTAGTCGTCCGTCGGGTTCGATTCGAGCTCACGCTTGAACAGCGTCCAGCGGCTTGGATTCGGCCGCGCACCGTCCGCGCGAGTGCCGGTGAACTGGTTCGCGCGCTCGATCATCTCCGCGAGCGACTTCGGATACTTCGGGCCCGGTGCCCTTCAGAGTACTCCGCGATCTGCACCACGAACTCCGGATAGCGCATCGTCTGGTAGAAATCCTCTTTCGCGTCGAGCAGCCACTTCGGGTAGCGGACGTCGACGAGCGTCGCGCCGGCGCTCTTGCATCGCGGCGAACGCTGCCTCCATCACCCAGTCGACGTCGGGATCCGCGCCGAGAAGTCGCGCGCGATGCCGATGCGCGCGCCTTTCAGTGCGCCGGCGTCGAAGCCCCTTGGTGTAGTCCGTCAGAAATTTCCCGTCGCTCTTCGTGGTTGCCGCATCGGCGGCGGTCGACGCCGGTCATGACGCCGAGCGCGGCGGCGACGTCGTAGACGCTGCGCGCCATCGGTCCGCCGGTGTCGAAGCTGAGCGCCAGCGGGATGATCCCGGAGCGGCTGAGCAGGCCGTGCGTCGGCTTCAGCGCCGCGATGCCGTTCGTGGTCGCGGGTCCGCGGATCGATCCGCCGGTGTCGGTGCCCAGGCCGATCGGCGCGTAGGCCGCGGCGATCGCCACGCCGGTGCCGCCCGACGATCCGGACGGTCCCCGCGTGAGGTCGTGGGGATTCAGCGACTGCCCGCCGAGCGAGCTGTAGGTGCCGCCCGACGCGAACTCCGACATGTTGACCTTGGCCAGGATGATCGCGCCGGCATCGCGAAGCTTCTTCACGACGAACGCGTCCTTCGACGGGAATCGATCCTTCGAGCAGCACCGATCCGCCGGTCGTCGGCATGTCGAAAGTGTCGTAGTTGTCCTTGAGGACGACCGGGATGCCGTGCAGCAGCGAGCGGCGTCCCTTTCGCCTTCCGCTCGGCGTCGAGCGCGCTTCGCCTGCTCGATGGCGTGCGGGTTGAGCGCCATCACGGCATGCAGCGACGGGCCCTTGCGATCGAACGCGGCGATGCGCGCCAGGCAGAGGCGCGTCAACGACTCCGACGTCAGCGTGCCAGCGTCGAACGCCGGCGTTGATGTCGGCAATGGTGGCCGCGTCGAACTCGATCGTGCGAGCGCGTGCGGACCCGAGCGTGAGGAGCGCCGCCACCGCGATCGCGACCGACGCGCGCGACGAACTCGTCTCATGAGAGTCCTCCGGGCGACGCTACTGTATCGCAGCCTCACGGCTGTGCGTGAGGTCCGGCTTCCAGCCGGACCTACATCAGGGATGATCGCGCGGAAAATCAGGCTTCGTGTCGTGCAGGATGTCGAGAACGGCGCTGCGATCGTCGGCGGACAGCCGGCCGTATTTCGGCCGGTTGTCGTGCCCCGACAGGATGTCGAGCATCCGGCGGTAGACCGCATCCTTCGTAGAGCGCGGCAGACCGTCGAACGCCGGCGAATGGACCATGTAGCTGCACGGATACCGCATCAGCCGCCGATCGAGGATCCAGCTGCGCCAGCGACCGCCCTGCCGATCCTTCGGCGTCACTGGCCTCAGGTGTTCCGCAAAGCCCGGCAGCGGGACGAGCTGCACCAATGGCGGCATTTCGCCAGCGTAGCAGCAGGTAATCGGCGAGCTCAGTCACGAGCGCGATCACCTCCGCGGACGGCGTCTTTCTGATCGGCGGCAATTCGCGATTCCCAATTCAGCCGCGTGAGCAGATTCACCGCGTGCATCTGGTGATCGAAGACCAGCAACGTGACGATGTCCGACGACGAGGACAGGTAGCCGCGCGTCTCCGGGGCGCTGTCGAGCCAGTCCACGAACACCTGGTTGGATGTGTTGCCTCGCCCCGAGAACGTGATGTTCCCCTCATGTGCGCGCTGCGCGTAAGGGATTGACGCCTTTTCCGTCGTGACGAACCATCCGCCCCATCGATCTGGATGCGGCGTCTGGTGGTCACTTCGCTGGAAGCCTGTCCGCGGCAGCACCGACCCGTCGTCGCCCACCATGTTGCTGCGCGATGATCCTGGCACGTACAGCGTGCTCGCGGACACGTGACAGCTCAGACAGCTGGTCCGCCGGACAGGCTGCGGCGCTGCGGCGTTCTGATCGACCGTGTAAAGACGACGCCCTGCTGCGGATCGTGAGCGGCCATCTCGATGACCGGCGCGCCCGGGACGTAGCCGACGACAACCGACTCGTCGAAGAACAGCGCGCGCGGATTCCGGGGGCTCGTGAGACGCGCTCTGCACGCCGGTCTTCGAGAACACGAGCAGCTGCGAATCCGGCGAGAGATCGAGCGCGTCCAGCAGCGAGCGCAGATAACCCACTCGAGGGTCGCGCTGCAGCGAGCGTGTGTTTCCGAGAGCGCCTCTCGAGCTTCGCCACACGATCCGTCGTCGGTCGCGTGGCGTAGCTGAATGGCGGGATGCTCGTCGAGGGACGCCTTTCCACGCGTCGTGCACCTGGCCCGCCGTCAGGACGCCGGTCACGCAGGCGACGACCACCGCGGCGCCCGCGAGACGCGACTGGCCAGGAAGTCGGCCCGGTTCACGCATCCGTTCATCTTACACACGGTCGTGTCCGAGTCCGAAATTCGCCGACATTTTCCGGGCGGGGCATCCCGCCTGGCTGCGTTGCTCCTCCCTCAAATATTCCCGATATTCTCGGTCGTCGCGCCTTGCCAGTCGGGCGCCGCGCTCCGGAAAATGTGTCACCGACTTTCGGACTCGGGACACCGTGATACTGTCATGACCGACTCGTTTCCTGATGGCCACTGTTGGACACGTCGCCGTCGGCCTGGTCGCGGCCCGCGCCTACAACGACGGACGACAGCCACGGTGGCCGGTTGCGGCCGCGTGGTCGGCGCTCGCGGTCCTGCCCGATGCCGACGTCATCGGATTCCCGCTGGGCATTCACTACGAAACGGCGTGGGGTCATCGTGGCGCGACACACTCGCTGGCCTTTGCGCTCGCCGCCGGACTCGTCGTCGGCCTTGCGGCGCGCTGGTTCAAACGACCGTTCGCGCGGACGGCGGCGTTTGCCAGCCTGACCATCGGAAGCCACGGGCTCCTCGACACCTTCACCGACGGCGGGCTGGGCTGCGCGCTGCTGTGGCCGTTCGACCTCACACGGTATTTCGCGCCGTGGCGTCCGATAATCGTCGCGCCGATCGGGTTGGGAATGCTCTCGGTGTACGGCGCGATCGTCGTCGATCGCCGAATGTGTGCTATTTGCGCCGCTTTTGTTCGTGGCGCTGCGGCCGGCGACGATGCGGCTCAAGCCGGCCGCGCGATCGGCGCGCTCGCCGGACTCTGGCTCGTGGCGGCGTGGCTCTTCGCGTCGACCGATCCGGTTCGCGATCGCGTTGTCGCGTTTGTCCTTCGGGACAAGACCGTCTTCACCGAGGCATTCTCGGAAGACGCGTTTCGAACGATTGCGAATGGGACGTCCGACGAGCAGGTCCGCCGGCTGCTCGGCACTCCCGCGCAGGCAGGGATGGTTCTACCAGTCTGCCGGCGCAGCCCGACGAACGCGCCGACGACACGGCTGCGTGCCTCGCTGCACGACTGCCGACTCGATCCGCTTCGAGAAGGGCGTCGTCCTCAGGGCGATGGAAGTCGACGCCTGCCGGGCGCTTGGCATTCAACCAGGCACGTCGATTGATGATGTGAGTCGGCGGCTCGGCTCACCGAGCGAGTCGTGCTGTGAGTGTGCAGCTGGAGTCCCGGCTGGGTCTTCCGCATGCGAATGGTGTGTTTCGATCACGCGAAGGTCGACGCCGTCGTCGCCGGCTGGGCGCTGTCGGGGTAGAGTGGCGCTCTCATATGTACATCTCCTTGGCACTCTCCCACTCGTGTGGAATGTTCCGCATGATGAGGCCACAGTCGAACGTGATCGAGCCTGCGGGAAACATCGCCGAATCGCCGAAATAGGTTGAGTGCGCCTGCTCGACCGCGAGCGGTTCAACGCTCCAAGACTCTGTCTTGAGCACCACACCGTCGAGGCGGCTTCCTGATGAAGTCACCGAATAACCCACGCCCACTTTCGAAAAAGCCGATGCGTCGCCGACGGAACTGAAACTGGAACTCGCATCGAGTTGTGCAGCCGTGTGCCCGACCACGTCGACTTCGATCCGTCCGTCACTGCCAGATCTGCATATGTAAGGCGATACGTCGTTCCGTCCTCTATCACTCCGGAATGTCGCGCGCTGATGCTCGCCAGGAAACAGTCGTCCACCGGCCAGATGATTCACGAGTGAGCCCGTATCGCGGCGCGGTATGTAGACGCCCTCGCGGCTACCCGTTTCGTCCTCCCACTACCACAGCAATCCTGTGGGCGGCATTTTCACTCGAGAGACCCACGGCACGCGGGAATCGGCGAGGTCGGATGTCTTCCCAAGCGAGATAAGGCAAATCCCTGCGATTGCGCGTTCCCTTCATGCAGCTTAGGACGGAAGGAGCCGGCAAGCTGGCCGCTGCATGACCGCCGGATCAACACGGTAGTTGATCAACAAGCGCCGCTTGATCGTGCCATGCACTTTGGCAGTCGCATGAATCGTCCGACCTGTGTGCCGAGTTCTTCGTGTTCGTGCCTAGAAGACTTTTCAGCCACGTCACGAGCGCCTCGCGTCACCTGAGGGCTCACGTGCGCGGTCCGTCAGGCGCGCGTACATCTTCGACCTCACCCGTCGTCGCCGGCACGAGCAGGTGGTTCACGCCGGGCATCTTCACGACGTCTCGACCGGCGGCGCGTTCTTGCGCTGCTTCGCCAGCGACGTCGAGCTTGTCGGCGTTCGCGGCTCGACCTGCGTGTCCAGCTCGGGCTGGACGATGAGCAGCGGCTTGCGCACGTTGGGCATCGAGCTTGGACGGATCGGTGACGAGGATGCTTTGATACTCCGGCGTTGTCGACGCGCGCGCCGTACGTCCGGCGGCAACTGGTCCAGGCCCTTGCCAGTGATCAACCGCCTCGATGAATGCGTTTCTGCGTGATCGATCTTTCGCCTGCTTCTCCTCGGCTGACAGCGTCGAGCGATCGAGCAGATGCTTCTGCTGCGCCAGCACGACCTCGGCGCCCGTCACGCCGGGCGTCGCCAGCGAGCCGACGGCGGCAATGCGCTTGTCCTTCGCGCCGGCGATCATCGCCACCGATCCGCCTTCGCTGTGGCCGATCACGGCGATGCGCTTGGGATCAACATCCTTCCGATCCGCGAGCATCTTCACCGCGGCGACGACGTCGTCGGCGTAGTCGGTCAGCGACGCCGATTCGGCGCGGCCGCCGCTCTGACCGATGCCGCGCTTGTCGTAGCGGACGACGAGAAAGCCGGCGTCCGCGAGCGCGCCCGCGATCTCGCCCAGAATCGGGATGCCGGAACGCGAGGCCGTCGCGATCCGTCGGTCCGCTGCCGCCGACGAGCACGACTGCGGGCAGCTTGCCGGCCGCGGCCTGCGCCGGCTGCGACATCGTGCCGACGAGCGAGAAGCCGTTGCTCGGAATGCTGACCGGCTCGATCGTTGGCCCGCGAGATGACGACGCTGCGCGACGACACCGCCGCGATGTCGTCGCGCACCACCTCGAGCGATTGCGCCGGAACGCTGAGCCGAATCATGCGTCCGGGTTCGTCGGTCCAGATGTCGGCGTCCGACCGGCGCGCCCGGCAGTCATCAGCGTGCACGCGCGTGCGTTTGGCGGCGATCAGCGCGTCCCGTGGTCTGGATCTGCTGCGGCGGAGGATTCGCCGACGCGCGACGGCGAACGACCCGACTGGGGGCGTTGTAAACGGGAATCTCGGCGCCGACCGTCGCCGTCTTCAGCCGCTGCGCCAGCGCCTGCATGCGGCGAGAAGAACGGCTCGGCACGATCAGGACCGCGGCCGGGTCGATCGGATCTGTCTTTGCCCGGCTGCGCGCTGGTTCGGTGAACTCGTGTTTTCGCCGGCGTGCCGTCGACGACCGTGCGAATCGTGTGCGGCCTGTCCGCGGACGGTGCGTCGATCGTCATGTCCGAGCGGCCGCCAGTCCGGCGTGTAGCGCACCTGCACACGCCGCGCGATGACGTCGATCGGCGCGCCAGCGCGTCCCGGAGCTGACGATGGACCAGCCGTTCGGCGCTGCGCGTGAGCGCGATCTGTTCGTTGCCGATCGGCAGCGCTGCGCAGGAAGATCGTGAAGCTCGACGCGCCCGTCTGGAGCGGCCGGCACCGGCGGCGGCTGAGCGGACGCGTGTCTCCGGTCTGGCCACGGCCAGCGCGACAAGCGCCGCACGGATAGAATGAAGCGAGCGCATGTCCCAGCATAGCACCATGATTCACGCCGCCTCCGACGCGGCATACGACGCCGCGCGGCGCCATGCGCGGCGCTCATCGATCGCACCGATCGCGGCCGGATCGTCGTGTCTGGCGCCGACCGCGCGTCGTACCTGCAGGGTCTGCTGACGAACGACATCGTCGGCGCTGCGCGCAGGGCAGGGCTGCTATGCCGCGTATCTCACCGCCGCAGGGTCGCATGATCGCGGACATGCACGTCTACGAGCTCGGCGACGTCATGCTGCTGACGATGATCGCGGCGATGTGAAGGACGCGGTGCTTGCGAAGCTCGATCAGTTCATCTTCACCGAGGACGTGCAGCTCGGCGACGTCACGGCGTCGTTCGCGCAGATCGCGGTCGTCGGACCGCGCAGGCGGCGCAGTCGTCGCGCCAGTCGCTCGGCGGCGTGTCCGAGGCCGCGCTCGCAGCGATGCCGGAGCACGGCAACGCTGCGCGCGGACTGGCGCGGCAGCGCCGGCGATCGTCACGCGCGTCGACCGACGCGGGCGAGGCCGGGCTACGACGTGTTCGTCGAGCGTGCGCAGGCGGAGGCGTTCAAGGCCGCGCTGACCGACGCCGGCGTGCGCGTCGCTCGACGACGTCACCGCCGAGGCGATTCGGATCGAGGCGGCGTGCCGCTGTTTCACCGCGACATGGACGAGGAGACGATTCCGCTCGAGGCCGGCATCGAGTCGCGCGCGATCAGCTTCACCAAGGGCTGTTACGTCGGGCAGGAAGTGATCATCCGCGTGCTGCACCGCGGCCACGGGCGCGTCGGCGCGCAAGCTCGTCGGGCTGTCGATCGACGGCGATCAGCGTGCCAGCTGCCGGGGCGACGATTCAGGCGCAGCGGACGAGCGCGACGATCGGTCGCGTGACGAGCAGCACGTGGTCGCCGGCGCTGCAGCCGCCCGATCGCGCTCGGCTACGTGCACCGCGATTTCGTCGAGCCGGGGACGGCGGTGACGGTCGACGGCGCGTGCCGCGAGAGGTCGCGACGCTGCCGTTCGTGCCGCTCGGCACCGACGGCTAAAGCGCTCAGCGCCTACAACGTAGGAGCTGGATTCGGTAGCGCGAGCCGCTTCAGCCGAGCGTTCTGTCGATCAGCATCGGATCAACTCGGCGTCGGCGGGCGGGAACTGCAGCGTCGCCAGCTCCTCGCGCCGCACCCAGCGCATCTCCTGACCGACCTGCGGCGTCGGCGTTGCCGCGCAGCTCGCATCGGAAGAAATGCAGCTCGACGCGAGCGATCCGGATAGGCGTGGGTGGTCGTGAAGATCTCCTCGCCGATGTCGGCGTCGACGTCCGAGCTCTTCGCGCAGCTCCGCGAGCCAGGCATGCGGCGAGCGACTCGCCCGGGTCGCATTTGCCGCCCGGGAAACTCCCAGTAGCCTTCGAGATGCACGCCCTTCTGCCGCCGCGCGATCAGGAACCGGCCGTCGCGCTCGACGACGGCGGCGGTGACTACGACAGGCTCGGCGGCCAAAGCGCGGCAGCTCTTCGCCATCGGGCAGCACCAGGCATCGCGGGTTGCGCGCGACGCACACCATCGCGCCGAAATCCATCAGCGCCTGGTTGAAGTCGAACACGTGCCGCGTCGGCACGAGCGTCTCGGACAGCGTCCAGAGGTGACGCTTCATCGCGTGGCTCTTCGGATCGCCCGTGCCGACGAAGATCGCGGAACAGCACGCGCGCGACGTTGGTGTCGAGGATCGCGGCGCGCTCGCCGAACGCGAAGCTGCGGATCGCGCCGGCGGTGTACGCGCCGATGCCCTTGAACGACAGCAGCGTCGCCTCGTCGGACGGCAGCTCGCCGCCGTATTGCGCGACCGACTCGCGCGCGATCGACTGCAGCCGCCGCGGCCGGATGTTGTAGCCGAGCGGACGCCACGTGTCGGTCACGTCCGCTCCGGCGCGGCCGGCGAGCGCGCTCGAGCGACGGGTACTTCGTCGAGCCACTCGGCGTACTTCGGCAGCACGCGATCGACCTGCGTCTGCTGCAGCATGATCTCCGAGACGAGGATGTGATACGGATCGTCGGTCTTGCGCCACGGCAGATCGCGGCCGTGGCGGCGATACCAGTCGAGCAGGCGCTGCCGGAACGCGGCGGCGATCGGGCGGCGGCGGGATCGGCAGCGGGCGCGTCGGCTTCGCTTGACAGCATCTCGTATAATCCGGCTACGTGAAAATCTACACGCGAACCGGCGATGCCGGCGAGACGTCGCTCTTCGGCGGCACGCGCGCGCGCAAAGACGACCCGCGCGTCGACGCCTACGGCGAGGTCGACGAGCTCAACGCGCTGGCTCGGCCTCGTCCGCGCGTCACGGCTCGATCCGGCGCTCGACGGCGAGCCTCGTCGCAGCTCCAGCGCGATCTGTTCGCGCTCGGCGCCCAGCTCGCCGATCCCGCCGACAAGCTCGCGCCGCGCGTCGACCAAGGCGATCGTCGGCGACGACGGACGTCGCGCGGCTCGAGCAGCTGATCGACCGGCTCGAGGCGAAGCTGCCGCCGCTGCGGCGCGTTCATTCTCGCCGGCGGCACGCCGGCCGGCGCCGCGCTGCACGTCGCGCGCGACCGTCTGCCGGCGCGCCGAACGCCGCATCGTCGCGCTCGATCCGCCGGTCGATCCGGTGCTGCTGCGCTACGTCAACCGCCTGTCCGATCTGCTGTTCGTGCTGGCGCGCGTCGGCCAATCACCGCGGCGGGGATGGCGAGACCGAGTGGTGAGATCTTTCGACACGAGCTGGAACCTTGGTGCCTTGCGTCCGAACCCGAGGCGAAGGACTGCCTGAGACTCTCAAGTCTGATCGGACCTAATGCCACGTCGCGTCGCTCCAGCTCCGCTTTGACCGCATCGAACACCGTTCGCGCCAGCTCCTGCGACACGCGCTCGCGGATCGCGCCGCACTCGACCAGCGTGCGTCCCGGTGACCGTCTCGATCGCGACGTCCCACCGATCGCGCGCGATCCCCTCCGGGCGATCCTCGAAGCTGCGTCGCCTGACGCGCCGCGTCGCCGCGGTGCCGCGGCGGACTCGTAGGCCGCGATCGGCGCGCCGTTGATCAGCACGCGACACGGCGACGATCAGGTCCTTGTCGATCGACGCGCTCGCCGTAGTAGAAGCGGACGCGCGATCCTCGCTGAACAGCCGCAGGTCCGTCGTCGGCCGGGATCTCCGCGATGATCGTCCGCCCGAGCGCCGCTTCGGAATCGCGCGACACGCTGCCGCCGCCGCCGGTAGGTCTGCAGCGTCGTCGCCAGGCTGGCGGCGACGAGCAGCAGCAGCAGGGCGACGACCGCGGCGACGAGGTCACGCATCGGCGGCGATGAGCGGATCACGCCGGACTGCAGGTCGGACGCTAACAATGCGTCGGTGCCTCCACTGGCCCGAACTGCTCGCCCGCGCATACGCGGCGTGCGAGGCGCTGGCGCGGTCGCATTACGAGAATTTTCCCGTGGCGTCGCGCCTGCTGCCGCGGCGATGCGTCCGCACGTCGCCGCCGTCTACGCCTTCGCGCGCGTCGCCGACGACATCGCCGACGAGGGACGCGCTGCCGGCGGCCGAGCGCCAGGCGCGGCTCGACGCGTGGCAGCGCCGCGCTGCACGCGGCCGTCGCCGATCGAGCGATCGGCGGCGACCGCACGCGATCACGAAGATCTGATCGTCGTCGCGCTCGCGCACTCGATCCGATCGCTCGATCTGCCGATCGCGCTGTTCGACGATCTGCTGAGCGCGTTCGAGTCAGGATACCATGACGACCCGCTACGCTTCGTGGGCCGACGTGCTCGACTACTGCCGGCGATCGGCGAATCCGGTCGGCCGGCTGGTGCTGCGCATCGCCGGCTATCGCGACGCAGGCGCTCGATCGGTCGTCGGACGCGCTGTGCACCGCGCTGCAGCTGACGAACTTCTGGCAGGACTTCGGCCGCGACTGGCGCGCGGGACGCCTGCACGTGCCGCGCGACGTGCAGGCGCGCGCATGCGGCGCGACGAAGCGGAGCTGGACGCGGCGACGCGCATGAGCGACGCCTGGACGCGCGCGCTCGAGCGAGTGCGTCGCGCGTGACGCGCGACGCTGTTCGCGCGCGGCCGCGCCGTCTGCGACCGGCGTCACGCGGCCGTCTGCGCTTCGAGCTGCGCTTCACGTGGCTCGGCGGCAGCCGCATCCTCGATCGCGTCGATCGCGGCCGTGCGCGACACTGCTGTCGTCATCGGCCGACGCTCGGCGTCGCCGATCGTGCCGGCGCATCGCTGTGGCGCGCGGCGCGCTGGCACGCCAGCGCGCGTAATGGCGCGCAAGACCAGCTTCTACTACTCGTTCCTGGTCCTGCCCGGCCGACCAGCGGCGCGCGATCGTCGGCCGTCTGGGACTTCTGCCGCGCGGTGGACGATGCGGTCGACGAGGAGCCGGCGGCCGGCGCGGACTGCCGACCGGGCGCGACGGCGGTCGACGCTTCTGGCGCGAGGAGCTGGCGCGCGTGCTTCGACGGCGGCGACGCCGCAGACGCCGCAGGGCCGGCGCCTGCAGCCGTTCATTCGCGCCGTTCGACCTGCCGCGCCAGGCGTTCGAGGACGTGATCGACGGCGTCGCGATGGATCTCGACACCGACGCGCTACGCGACCTTCGACGATCTGTTCGAATACTGCCGCCGCGTGGCGTCGGCGGTCGGGCTGATCTGCATCCGGATTTTCGGCTGCACGAGCCGGCGCGCCCGCGACTACGCGCTGAACCTCGGCGTCGCGCTGCAGCTGACCAACATCCTGCGCGACGTCAAGGACGATCTCGAGCGCGGCCGCGTCTACCTGCCGCTCGACGATCTCGCGGCGTGCGGCTGCACGCGTGGACGATCTGGCGGCGCGGCGTGGTGACCGAGCCGGTGCGCCGGCTGATCGCGTTCGAGTGCCGCCGCGCGCGCGACTTCTACGCAGCGCGCGCGATCGCGGCGCTTCCGCCGAGGATCGGCGCGCGGCTGGTCGCCGCCGAGATCATGCGCGCCGGTGTACTTCGAGACGCTGCGGCGCATCGAGCGCAGCGGCTACGACGTCTTCAACGCGCGGCGCGCGTGCCGCGTCCGCAGCAGGCGCTGATCGCGCTGAGGCAATGGCTGTGGCCGGTATGAACACGCTACGACGTGATCGTCGTCGGCGCCGGGTTCTGCCGGTCTGAGCGCCGCGGTGCGGCTGGCGTCGCGCGGTGCGCGCGTGCTGGTGCTCGAAGCGAGCGCTCGGCTCGGCGGTCGCGCCACCGTCGTTCCTCGATCGCGACAGCCGGCGAGCTCGTCGACAACGGCCAGCACGTGCTGCTCGGCTGCTACACGGAGACGTTCGCGCTTCCTGCGCGACATCGGCGCGCCGGACAACGTGCCGCCTGCAGCCGCAGCTGGCGGTCGACGATGATCGACCGCGCGCGGCCGGCGATCGCGGCTGAGCTGTCCCGCGCTGCCGTCGCCGCTGCATCTGCTGGCCGGCGTGCTCGACTGGGACGGCGTCTCGTGGCGCGACCGGCTGTCGGTGCTCCGGATGGCCGACGCCGCTCGCGCCTGGCGCGCCGGACGCTGGCAGCCGGGGTCGACGACTGCAGGCGCGCCTCGCCCGGCGAGACGGTCGAGAACTGGCTGTTGCGCAACGGCCAGACGCCGCGGCATGTGCGAGATGCTGTGGGACGCCGCTCGCGCTCGCCGCGCTCAACCAGCGTCGCCGGAGCTGGCCGCGGCGCCGACCGTTCGCGCGCGTGCTCGCCGAGATGTTCGGCGCCGATCCGCGAGCGGCGGCGATCGCGCTGCCGACCAAGCCGCTGCATCGAGATGTACGCCGAGCCGGCGCGCGACTATCTGACGTCGCGGGGCGGCGAAGTCCGCACCGGCGCGACGCGCGAAAGTGGACCGGATGCGATCGCGGTGATCGGCGTCGAGGCCGGCGGTGAGACGTGGCCGGCGGATCGCGTCATTTCGCGCGGTGCCGTGGTTCGCGCTGGCCGAGTCTGTTCGACGCCGTGCGCCAGCCGCTCGCCGGACGTGATCGACCGCGCGCGCTCGAATGCAGGCGTCGCCGATCGTGACGGTCAACCTGTGGCTCGATCGGCGCGTCCTCGACGAGCCGTTCGTCGGGCTGCCCGGCCGCGGCGATGCAGTGGGTGTTCGACAAGGGCGCGATCTTCGGCGGAAGCCGCGTCGCATCGTCGCCACGGTGTCCAGCGGCGCTTCGCCGATCCTCGAGCGCTACGAACGACGAGCTCGTCGCGCGTGGCGCACGACGAGCTGCCGCCGCGTTGCCGGACGTGCGCGCCGCGACGGCTCCTCCGCGCCAGCGTCGTTCGCGAGCCGCGCGCGACGTTCTCGCTCGCGCCCGGCCAGCCGCGCGAGGCCGCCGACGCGAAACGCCGCTGCGCGGCTTCTATCTCGCCGGCGACTGGATCGACACCGGCCTGCCCGCGACGATCGAAGCGCCGTGAGCAGCCGGACATCGTGGCCGCGGACGACTCCTGGCGGATAGCTGATTCCATGACCATCGATCGTCGTTCACTACAAGGAGCTGGCGCTGAAGGGGCGGAACCGCCCGTGGTTCATCCAGCTGCTGGTGCGCAACCTGAAGACGGCGCTCGGCGGGCCTGCCGATTCGCGCCGATGCGATCGATCATGGGCCGGATCGAGATCGAGCTCGCGGACCCGACGCGACCGCCTGGGACGAGGTGCGCGACCGCGTGCGGCGAGTGTTCGGCATCGCCAACTTCTCGTGCGCCAATCGCGGTCCGCATGATTTCGACGCGCTGGCCGCCGCGATTCTCGACGATCTCGGCGATCGCGACGCCGTCGTCGTTTCGCGTGTCAGCGCACGCGCGCCGACAAACGGCTGCCGTTCACGTCGCCGCAGGTCGAGCGCGAGGTCGGCGGGCTGCATCAAGGAAGCGAAGGGATGGCGCGTCGACCTCGACGATCCGGCGCTGACGATTCATCTCGAGATGCTGCCCGAGCACGCCTTCTACTTCTTCGGCAAGGAGCCGGGCGCCGGCGGCATGCCGACCGGAACCGGCGGCCGCGTGGCCTGTCTGCTGTCGGGCGGCATCGACTCGCCGGTCGCCGCGTATCGCATGATGCGGCGCGGCTGCTCGGTGCTGCTGATTCACTTCCACAGCTACCCGATCCTGTCGCGCGCGTCGCAGGAGAAGGTCCGCGAGATCGCGGCGCTGCTGACGACAGCACCAGCTGCGATCGCGGCTCGTGCTGCGTGCCGTTCGGCGAGCTGCAGCAGCAGGTCGTGCTCGCCGTGCCTCGCCGAACTGCGCGTCGTCATCTACCGGCCGGCTGATGCTGCGGATCGCGGAGCAGCTCGCGCGGAAGCTGGCGCGCGCGCGCGCTCGTCACCGGCGAGGTGATCGGCCAGGTGGCGTCGCAGACGCTCGAGAACATGACCGACGATCGCGCGAGGCGACGACGATGGAGATCCTGCGGCCGCTGGTCGGCATGGACAAGGACGAGATCGTCGCGCCGAGGCCGAGCGGCTCGGCACGTATCCGATCTCGATCATTCCCGATCAGGACTGCTGCACGCTGTTCACGCCGCGCCATCCCGGCCACGCGCGGTCGCGTGACCGGACATCGTGGCAGGTCGAGCGAGCGCTGCCGATCGACGAGATGGTCGACGCGGCCGTCGGCCGGCGGCGGTCGTCGAGGACTTCCGATCGCCGGCGCTCAGAACTCAGTGCTGGCCCCTGATGGCGGAGAACTGCTAGAACCATGTCATCCACGAGGATGCGCATGGTAGGACAGTTGCGCAACTCTCGAACTGGAAGCAGATTCTGGGCGACGGACGCGTCCAGCCTGCTCCAGCATCAGTGCAAGACGATTCCGAAGAGAGTCGCTGCACCTGCCCGGGCCCGACTACGTCGAGCGCATCTGCGCGTCGGATCCGATCGGCCGACGCGCGTGCTGGGCAGCCTGCAGTCGCTGCTCGATCACGGCCGGCTCGGCGGGAACCGGCTACGTGTCGATCCTGCCGGTCGACCAGGGCATCGAGCATTCCGCCGGGCGCGTCGTTCGCGCCGAACCCGGCGTACTTCGATCCCGAGAACATCGTGAAGCTGGCGATCGAAGGCGGCTGCAACGCGCGTGGCGTCGACGCTCGGCGTGCTCGGCGCCGGTGGCGCGCAAGTACGCGCACAAGATTCCGTTCCTGCTCAAGTTCAACCACAACGAGTTCCTGTCCTATCCCGAACAGCGTTCGATCAGATCCGCTTCGCGAGCGTCAAGCAGGCGTTCGACATGGGCGCGGTCGGCGTCGGCGCGACGATCTATTTCGGTTCGGAAGAGTCGAAGCGGCAGATTCAGGAAGTCACCGAGATGTTCCAGCAGGCGCACGAGCTCGGCATGTTCACCGGTGCTGTGGTGCTACCTGCGGAACCCGGCGTTCAAGACCGAAGGAAGCCGACTACCACGTGGCCGCCGACCTCACCGGGCAGGCCAACCATCTCGGCGTGACGATCGAAGCCGACATCATCAAGCAGAAGCTGCCGGAGAACAACGGCGGCTTCACCGCGCTCAACTTCGGCAAGACGCACAAGAAGGTCTATTCGGAGCTGACGACGCGACCATCCGATCGACCTGACGCGCTATCAGGTCGCCAACTGCTACATGGGCCGCGCCGGGCTGATCAACTCCGGCGGCGCGTCGGCGGGCGAAAGCGACCTGAAGGAAGCGGTGAAGACCGCGGTGATCAACAAGCGCGCCGGCGGCATGGGCCTGATTTCCGGCCGCGAAGGCGTTCCAGCGCCCGATCGAAGGAAGGCGTCGGCTGCTGAACGCGATCCAGGACGTCTATCTGAGCAAGGACATCACGATCATGCGTGCAGTCCAGGCCCTTCCATTGCGTGTTCTGTTCGTGTTTTCGCGCGTTGCACTTGCTCTCGTTGCCGGCGGCAGTGCGCGCGGCACTACCACGACGACGGGCCTCGATCCTCAAGCAATACGTAACTGAACGAAGTACA
>ERZ1370068.6904-contig-5856_pt1 | contig 85713 bp, 100 predicted proteins | sample MGYA00561227_ERZ1370068 | MGnify/ENA primary metagenome ERZ1370068 (study PRJEB38410, sample SAMEA6850437) | metagenome | study: Metagenomic assessment of the ecological functions of the soil: analysis of the soil microbiota associated with the...
TCGGCACACTCGAGGGCTTCTGGCTGGATGCCAAAGGTCGTACCATCCGGGGTGGACGACGCCTGGGCTCCTGCGCGATCGCGGGGCGGGCGACCGGACCGACGAGAGGGAGGATCGCGCCCGATGACCAGCATCACTGCCATGGCCATGACCGACTTCGTCCGGGAGGTCCGCGCGCGGTGCGACGGCGCCATCGACCCGGCCGAGATGAGCCGCTTCCTGGCGGCCAACCGGATCGAGGCGGCATCGCTCGATGGCTTCGTGCGGTTCGCCCCGGGCGCTACACGCGGCACCTCGTCCACAAGGACCGCGACGTGGAGATCCTCGTGCTCTGCTGGGCGCGGGGATCGACGGCGCCGATCCACGGGCACGAGGGCGAGTACTGCTGGGCCCGGGTCGAGCGCGGGCGGCTCGCGTTCGCGAGCTACCGCGAGGCCTCGCGGGCGCCCCTGCGGCTCGAGCCGCTCGGGTCCGCCGTGGACGCCGGGCCGGGATACGTCGACGGGCCCGCCGACATCCACGCCGTGACCAATCCCACCTCGCTCGAGGAGGACGCGGTGAGCCTCCACGTCTACTGTCGCCCCTACGACGAGTGCGATATCTACGACACCGAGCAGGGCGCCGTCCGGCGCGTGCGGCTCGTGTACGACTCGGTCCCACCCCACCTCGCCGCCGTGGCCGCGGGCCAGCGCCCCGCGCCCGCGGGGGCGTGACGGAGGCTCATCATGCGCGCCGTCGTCATGCGGAACAGGCAGCTCGTGGTCGCCGACGTCCCCACGCCCGAGCCGGGGCCGGGCGAGGTGCTCGTCCGCACCCTCGCCTGCGGCATCTGCGGCTCGGATCTTCACGCCTTCCGCCACGCCGAGCGGTTCGTCGAGGCCGGCCGCCGCGCCGGCAACTCCCGCGTCATGGACCTCGCGCGCGACGTCGTCATGGGCCACGAGTTCTGCGCGGAGATCGTGGACCACGGTCCGGGGACGACGCGGGCGCTGCGGACCGGCACGCGCGTGTGCTCGCGCCCCACGCTGCTGCGCGCCACCGGCCCGCAGAGCATCGGATACTCGAACGACAACCCCGGCGGCTACGGGGAGTACATGCGGCTCACGGAGGCGCTCCTCCTCGAGGTGCCCGCCGATCTCTCGACCGAGCACGCGGCCTTCACCGAGCCCATGGCCGTCGGCGTCCACGCCGTCGCCCGGGCCCGGCTCGAGCCCGACGACGCGCCCCTGGTGATCGGCTGCGGGCCGGTCGGCCTGGCGGTGATCGCCGCCCTCCGCCTGCGGGGCGTTCGGCCGATCGTCGCCGCGGACTTTTCGCCCCTGCGGCGCGAGCTCGCGGTGGCCCTCGGTGCCGACGCCGTCGTCGACCCCGCCGAGCGCACCCCGTGGCAGAGCTGGCGCGAGGCGGCGGTCTGGAGCGATCCGAGCCGCGCGCCTCAGCTTCCGCCCTGGGTGCCCGGGCCGCCGCGTCGGCCCGCCGTGGTCTTCGAGTGCGTCGGGGTCCCCGGCGTCCTCGACCAGATCATGGCGGCGGCGCCGCGCGACACCCGCATCGTGGTGGTCGGCGTGTGCATGGAGCCGGACACGATCTACCCGTTGCTCGGCATCGCCAAGGAGCTGAGCGTGCAGTTCGTCCTCGGCTACACGCCGGACGAGTTCGCGGCCACGCTGCGGCACATCGCCGAGGGCGCCATTCCGGTGGCTCCCCTGCTCACGGGCCGGGTCGGCCTCGAGGCGTGGCCCGCGCGTTCGAGGACCTCGCCGCCCCCGATCGCCACGCGAAGATCCTCGTCGAGCCGGCGCGCGACTGAGCCTCAGGCACGCCCCCAGAAGTGGCGAGACGCGAGGCGCGCGCCCTCTGCGAGGGTGGCAAGCTTCAGGCGATGCCGCCCAGCGAGCGAGGTGGACGAAGGTCCACCACACCGATCACGTGCCCCTCGACTAGATTTGGAGGAGTGCGGCTCCCCGCCTTAGGATGTGGGGACGCGCCGAAGCTTCGTCCTTCGGAGCAGAAAGGCGGTAAGTAAATGCGTGTCGCAGGTTGGCTTCTCACAGCGATCTCCGCAATGGTCACCGTTCAGATGGTCGCCGCCGTCCCGGCCGTCGCCCTGGACCCCCGTTCGTGGTTTGCCGCGACCAGGTATACGCGCTCTGCGCCAGCGCCAGTTGCGCCGTGTACAACGGTGTCGCCTACTGCCGGTGCGATGTCTTGAAGGGGGACAGCATCAGCCTCTCGCTCGACATCCCTACCCCCACCGGGGAAGCGAACGTCTGCGACGTGATGGAGCAGGGCACGATACATGGCTTCCTGGTGAGCACGTACAGCTTTCCTGCGGACGCCGTGAAGGGTGGGTCCTTGGCGATCTACACGTGCCCCGGAACAGCCAACAAAGGCGGTGGCATGCCGGCCCCGGTGACCTATGGCCAATGCGATGGCGGTATCTGCGCGCTGAGGGCGGGTGACCTGGAGGTCATCTGCTCCTGTCCCGTCTCGACCGGAGCGACGGCAGGGAGCTCGAATCCTCTCGGGTACCAGGTGTTTGGCCCCTATCATGCGCAGGCGCCGGTCGGGAAGAGATGTGACGCCAGCGGATGTGCATCGTGCAGTGTGCCGAATCCCACGGCCAATGGTAGTGTCATCCCCGTCGGCGCCCCGACCGGAAGCGGGAGGTTCCTCACCGTGCAGCTGACCGGATCGTTTCCGCCTACGAATGAGTGTCTCTGTGAATGCCCGGCAGGTGAGCCCTGCACGGTGCGGAGCGACACGACGCCGTAGCGGGCCTCCAAAGTCGGACGCATCCGGCGCGGAGGTCGCCGGGCCCTCGGCCGCCTCGGCGCCGAGCGGGTCGGCTGTAAACGGGCGCGCGTTCAGGCCCGTCCCCACAGGCGGCGGGTCGCGAGGCGCGCACCCTCGGCGAGGGCGGCAAGCTTGGCCCACACGATGCTCGGATGGATCTCCATCGAGCCCGCGAAGGTCGCGAAGCCGCAGTCGCTGCCGGCGATGACGCGCTCGCGTCCCACGACGCCAGCGAACCGCTCGATGCGGTCGGCGACCAGCTCGGGATGCTCGACCAGCATGCTTGACTGCGTGATGATGCCGGGAATCAGGATCTTGCCCTCCGGCAGCTTCACGTCCTTCCACACGCGCCACTCGTGCTCGTGGCGGGGATTGGCCGCCTCGAAGGAATAGGCGCCGGCGCGGATGCTCAGGATGATGTCCACGACGTCCTTCAGCTCCATATCGTGCACCCGCGGGCCCATGTTGATGCCGTAGCACGTGTGAAAGCGAACGCGGTCCTCGGGGATGTCCCGGAGCGCGTGGTTCAGCGCCTCCACGCGCGCGCGGCACCACGCGCGACACTCGGCCAGGCTCAGGCTCGGCTCGAGGATCCAGTACGTCACCAGCCGCGGGTCGTCGATCTGGAGCAGGAAGCCCGCGTCGACGATGGCCCGGTACTCCTCGCGCATCGCCTCGGCGATGGCGAAGAGATACTCCTCCTGGGTCTTGTAGTAGGCGTTCCGGTGCCAGTGCTCGACGTTCGAGGGCGAGATGGCGGGGACGAAGACCTCGGCGGGGCTCGCGCCCTCGAGCGCGGATCGCAGGTTGGCGAGGTCGGCCTGCAGCAACGCGTGGCCCTTGTAGCCGATCGGGCCGGTGCAGGCGAGGTGCGCGGCCGTCGCGCCGGGGCTTGGGAGCACGCGGCCGAACCAGTCGTAGAACTCGGGGAATGACTGGACCTCGCGCGACCGGGCCCAGGTGCTCCGCGCCGGCGCATCGAGGGCTCGGCTCGAAGCCCGCGAGCCGCTCGTTCACGTAGTGGATGAAGCCGGGCTTGCTCATCTCGCCGTCGTCGATCACGTCGACGCCGAGCTGCACCTGCCGGCGCACGATGTCCCCGACCGCCTCCCGGAGCCGGACGGCGTACGCGGCCGTGTCGACGGGCCCGGCCCGCCGCTCGCGAGGCGACCATCTCGAGCAAGTCGGCGGGCCGCGGAAGGCTGCCCGCATGGGTCGTAGGATCCTCTCCGTGCTCCGCTTCATCGGTTCTCCTCCCTGGCGTGTCTCGCCGCGTCGCCGGGGTGCCGAATGGCAGCACTCCTGCCGAGGCCGGCCGTGCTTGCAGCGTGGGCGGGAAATGGGATGTTCACCGACAATGCAGGGCGCAGCCCGAAGGACGCCACCTACATCTCCTGCGCTCGGAGGAGAAGGAGAAAGCGGGGGAAAGGACTCGGCCGGGCTCGGGGCACGTCACTGGAGCGCGGCGTCGCCGGTGACAGAGCACGGCATCCGGCTCGCTGTCGAGGAGAACACACAAATGGCGGTTTCAGGATGCGGACCGTTCCGATCACCGGTGGCCGCTGGTGGCAGCTCGCAGCCTGACAAATTTTCCGGGCGCCGCGAGCGAGGCGGCCGGCCCGACGGTGCCGATCGGGGAGCGTGCTAGATTGGGGTCCATGAGCGAGCCCGCCGCCCGGTCTTGTTGAGCCGGCGACCCTCGAGCCCGATCCCGTCATCGAGGCCTACAAGAAGGGCGTTGACCGGACGCTGCTGCGCGCCAACCTGGCCCGGACGGTCGAGGAACGGATCCAGAACCTAGGTCGCCTTCAGCGCTTCGCCGAGGAGTTGAAACGGGCGGGACGCGCCCTTCGATGATCGATCTGGAGCTCGCGCTCCAGGAACTCCACCGTGCCGGAGTGGAGTTTGTCATTGTGGGTGGATCGCGGCCACGATCCACGGTCAGCCTGCGTGACCAGGATCTCGACATCGTATGCGCGCACCCAGAGAACATCGGTAAGGCTCGCGGCTGCGCGCCCCCACCGCCCGTACCTGCGTGGGGCCCCCGGGGTTGCCGTTCCGGTGGGATGCCGAGACCATCCGGCGAGGCCTCAACTTCACGCTGACGACCACTCTGGGTGACGTGGATCTGCTCGGAGAAATCATCGGCGGTGGCAGCTACGCCGATCTGCTCCTCATAGCCAAGTGGCCACGGTGTCCGGAGTCGAATACCGTTGTCTGGGTCTCGCGCGGCTGATCCACGTCAAGCGCGCCGCCGGGCGCCCTAAGGACCTCGATGCCATCGCCGAGCTGGAGGCGCTTCGCGAGGAGCGGCGCGATCAGCAGGCGTAACCGTTCACCCCTCGACTGGACGCGGGACGCAGAGACTCTAGGACACCGGCTAGTCGCTGGGTGTCGGTGCCCCTGCTCACCCGCCCGGCGCCAGCGCAATCTGGAACTGGCCGGTCCGGCGCTGCTCGGTCCGTGCCGCATTGCATGCTGGCAGGTGCGGGTACGGTGATTCCCCATGAGCCTGCAGAAGATCGACCGTGCATGGCCGAGCGTGAGCTCTTGGAGCGGGCGCGCGCGCAAACGGGAAAGAGCGTGACGGCGACGATCCGGGAGGGCCTGGAGCTGGTCGCCGCCGGCCGAGTCTATGATCGGCTGCGCGCCCTCAGAGGCAAGGTCGCGTTCGCCATCGACCCGCGGAAGCTTCGCAAGGATTGATTCAGGCTCCGGCCCGGCGGTAGGCGCCGGAACCCGCGCGCCACGACCTCAGGGTCCCCCGCGAACCAGAGGCCGGCCGGCCGGGACTCAGGAGGTCGCGCAGGCCGTACTCGTCCCGGCGCTCGCGGGGACACGCGCCTCGTCCTCGGGAGCGGCGCACGGTGGGCGGCCCGCGCGCGCAGCCATCCGGTGGTCAATCCTGGTAAGTCGCCACGCTCAGAAATCGTGCAATTGACCGCATCCTGAAGCCCGTCGACCTTCTGATGATCTGATCCGGAGCCCGTCCCAAAAGGGTGGCTGCCCCGCAACCTACCGTCGGGACTGAACTCGCAGTGATCTCGGTGCTCACCGAAACAACTCGGCACGCGTATTGCTCTGTTCCGAGTTGTAGGCGACACGATCAGCACCCGAGGGTTTCAGGGAGGACGGCCCCATGATCAACCCGGACATGATTCACTCGGTGAAGGAAGTTCGCCGGCGGCTGGCACGTGGTCCAATGCGGCCTCCCGGTGGACGATGTCGTCCATGACACGCGCGACCAGGCGTCTGATCGCGCCCGCTATTTGAACAGCGTCGAAGAGCAGTACTACCCCGTCCTCGCCAGGGTGGCGCAGATCGTCGATGCGCTTCGCCGAGGCTCAGGGCATCGGCCGCGCCGAGGCTCAGAACCTCGTGCAGCGCGCCCTTCAAAACATCCGCGAGGGAAGCGACAGCGACCTCACGGCCATGAGCTCCGGTCGCCAGACCGCGGTGGTCCGCTGATCTCCCGAGTCGTGTAAGCGTCCACGCCCCCGCGGCCGCGCGGTGATGTCCTACCGCCCGAGATACTTCGGCGGGCGCTGAGGAACGAGGTGACGCCCTCCGCGTAGTCGTGGGTCGAGCGGAGCCACGGCATACGACTTTGCGCTCGAGCTCCAGCGCGGTCTCGAGCGGCGCCTCCGCGCCCCGGTTGATCACCATCTTGAGCGTGCGGAGCGCGAGCGGCGCCCGCTCCGCCAGCTCGCCGGCGAGCGCGCCGACGGCCTCGTCGAGCTGATCATTGGCCACCGCCTGGGTGATGAGCCCCCAGGCCTCCGCGCGCTCGGCCCCGATCCGCTGCCCCGTCATCATGAAGAGCTTCGCCCGCGTCATGCCGATCAGCCGGAGGGCGCGCTGGCTGCCGCCGCTCCCGGGATCATGCCGAGCCGGATCTCGGGAAAGGCGAACTCGGAGCGGAGCGTGGCGATGCGGAAGTCGCACGCCACCGCCAGGCTCGAGGCCCGCGCCCATGGTGAAGCCGTCGATCGCGGCGATGACCGGCTTCCGGCAGCGCTCGGCGGACGTCAGCGTGTCGCCCCACAGCTCGAGGTCGGCGGGCGCCAGCGTCAGGAACTCGGCGACGTCGCCGCCGGCGCTGAACGCCTTGCCGCCCGCGCCCCGGATCACGACCACGCGCACGGACTCGTCCGCCTCGAGCCCCGCGAAGAGGCCGGGGAACTCGTTCCGCATGGCGACGGTCATCGTGTTCATCTTCGGCTGGCGGTCGATCCAGAGGGTGGCCACGGCTCCCCGCCGCTCCACGCGCAAGAACTCACTCATGTCGTCGGGTCTCCGTGTCGCGGCCGTCGCGGAGCAGACGGCGAAGGATTTTGCCCGAGGCGGTCTTCGGAATCTCGCCGACGAAGACGATGCGCCGCGGGCGCTTGAAGTTGGCCAGGTCGGGGCTGTCGAGGCAGTGGCGGTCGAGCGCCTCCGCGGTGAGGCCGGCGGCCATGGGCACCACAGAAGGCCACCACGCGCTCGCCCCACCGGTCGTCGGGCTCGCCGATGACGGCGACGTCCCGCACCTGGGGATGCCGCGCCAGGACCTCCTCGACCTCGACGGGATGGATGTTCTCGCCGCCGCTGATGATCATGTCGTCGACGCGGCCCGAGACGAAGAGATCCCCGTCCCCGTCGACATAGCCCATGTCGCCGGTGAAGTACCAGCCGTCGCGCAGGGCCCGGGCGTCGGCGTCCGGACGGTTCCAGTAGCCGGCGAAGGCCTCGTCCGAGTCGAGGCGCGCGATGATCTCACCCTTGTCGCCCGCGGCCACCGTCTCGTCGGGCCCGACGCGCCGCTCGGTGCTCGCCGTCACGATCCGCAGCGTCGAGTAGAGGCCCGCGCGCCCCGCGCAGCCGGGCTTGGCGTCCACGCCGGGGAAGACGGAGAACGTGTAGATCTCGGTCGACCCGTAGTGGTTCACGAACACCTCCGGCCGGAACGCCTTCACGCAGCGCTCGGTGAGCGCGGCCAGCATGGGCGCCCCGGCATAGGCGAGCTTCTTCACCGAGGCCGCCCGCTCGGGGCGAAACTCGGGCGAGTGGATCAGGTCGTGATAGAGCGTCGGGATCAGGTAGAGCGCGGTGAGCCGCTCCGCCTCGATCAGCGCGAGCGCGCCGCCGGCGCTCCAGTCCGGCTGACACACGAAGCAGCCGTTCACCGCGGCCACGCTCGTCAGCGAGTGAATGCCCATGGTGTGGTAGAGCGGCATGACCCCGAGCGTGCGCTCGCCCCACTCGTATCCGCACTGAAGCGCATGGGCCAGCGCGCCCGCATGGTGATTGCGGTGGGTGCGCGGCACGCCCTTCGGGCGCCCCGTCGTGCCCGACGTGTAGAGAAGCAGGGAGAGGTCGCTCTCGGCGACGGGAAGGCGCGCGGGCGCGGCGGCGCCGGCGGCCATCAGGTCGGCGAGGGACCGCGCGCCGGCGGGCGTGCCCGCGCCGGCGAAGACGAGGCGCGCCGGGCCACCCGTCCGCCGCCTCGAGCATCGTCGCGGCGGTGTCGGGCTCGAACAGGGCGACGCGCGCGCCCGAGTCCTCGAGGACATAGCGCAGCTCACCAGCCGCCAGCCGGAAGCTCACCGGCGCCGCCACGCCGCCGATCGTCTGGAGCGCCCAGTACGCGAGCACGTGCTCGAGCCGGTTCTTCAGCGCGATCAGCACGCGGTCGCCGCGGCCGATGCCCATGTCCGCCAGTCCGCGCCCGAGCGCCGCCGCCTGAACCGAGAGCTCCGCATAGGTCAGCCGGCGCGCGCCGTCGACGACGGCCGCCGCCTCGGGGCGCCGCTGCGCCGCGCGGTCGAGAAGCTGGGCCAGCGTCACGCCCTACCCCATCGCCTCTTTCTTGAACCGCTCCAGCATCCGGCTGTGGTCCTCCGGCGTGGCGAGTCCCATGCCCATCGTGTTGACGCAGAGATGCGTGATGCCGCGCATGGCCCGCCAGGCCCCGAGCTCGGCCGCCCACTCGGCGGGCGGCACCTGCGACAGCGTCATGCGGCCCTCGATCCCGAACTGCCCCGGATCGCGCCCCGCGTCGCGAACGAGCTGGTGGAGTCGATCGACGATGGCCTGCGACTCCGGGCCGCGGGCGGAAGTGGGGCATCCAGCCATCGGCCAGGCGCGCGGCGCGCTGCACGACCACCTCGCTCTCGCCCCCCATCCAGATGGGGATGCTCCGCCGCGGCGGCAGCGGATTGATCCCGGCGTCGGGAATGCGATGCCACTGGCCGTCGATCGTCACCAGCTCCTCGGCCCAGAGCGCGCGCATGACCGCGATCTGCTCCTCGACGCGCTTGCCGCGGTTCTTGAAGTTCTCGCCCAGCGCCTCGAACTCGACGGCGTTCCAGCCGACGCCCACGCCGAGCCGCAGGCGCCCGCCCGACAGCACGTCGACGGCGGCCGCCTGCTTGGCGACGAGGGCGGTTTGCCGCTGCGGGAGGATCAGGATGCCCGTCGCCAGCCCCAGCCGGCTGGTCACGCCGGCGAGAAAGCCGAACAGCACGAACGGCTCGTGGAACGCGTGCCGATGGGTATACGGGCCCTTCCAGCCGCCAGGCCGCTCGGGGTTCGCCCCGAGGACATGGTCGAAGGCGAGCACGTGTGTATAGCCCATCCCCTCGACCGCCTGCGCGTAGTCGCGGATCCTCGCCGGATCCGGTCCGATCTCGACCTGTGGGAACACGACCCCGATGTCCATTGGCCCCTCCTGATTGGCGCTGCCCTCACCTCGACCGCCGCCTCGCAGCGTCGGTCCGTCGTTCGCCAGGAGAGCATACCGCACGTCCGAGCGGCGCGCGCTGATGCATACTGGCGGGCGGAATCGGCCCCGTGCCCCACGAAACCGCGCTTCCTCGCCCAGATCCGGCGTTCCCTGGCCACGACCGGCCATGCCGGTCTCCTGCGGGACGACGCGCGCGTCCGCCGGCGCGCACCAGTAACCGAGCCCTTGGCCTTGCCGGGGTGAAGTCGTCACCGTGCTCCGCCGGATGCGCGCAGCCGGCATGCGTGAATGGCGTCAGAGAGCTCCTGAAACCGCTCAGCCTGAGCGCGCTCGCAGCCAGTCCCCGCGCGCGGCACATCCGGGTCAAAGGGCGTAGGCCGTAGTAAGGAATCAGCGGGAAGTACCGGTCGGCGAGACGCCGTAGCTCGCGAACGGGTTCCGGGGAGAGGTCCACGCGCAGGCCCACGGTGGCGAAGGGCTCGCGGTCCACCACGTAGAGTCCCGCGGATTGCTCGCCGTCGGGCTGGCCGCCCGCGCGCTTGCCGGCATCGAGGGCCGCGAGCAGGCGCTCCCACTGGGGCCGGTCCGGCTCCGCCCGGAACGTGTCGAACATGGCGTCGACCACGCCGGCGCCGACCACCATACCGGTACGATCCAGGCAGCCCACTTCTTCGACAGCCTCGGAAACCTGATGACCGGTGTGACGATCACTTCGCAGTCTGGACTACCTGAACCCTCAAGCTAGCCCCACGGTTCCGGATTGTCCCGACCATTCCGGAGCCGGGATCGATCGTGCTCCTCGCCTTGGGGTTCGCCGGGCTCGGCTTCAATGTGGCGAGGTCGACCTGGAGTCTGGCGGCCGCCGATTCCAGTGCCGCCGCCTGCCACACTCGATCCAAGCCCGCACTCTGAAGCGAGCATCTCGCATCCCACATGCACGTCTTCCATGTCTCGATTACGGCCCCGTTCTGCGTCGTCCATGCGCTAGGATCCTCGGGAAGAATACATCCGGAGTGAGCGAGGCGACCATGAGAGCTCAAAGGCAAGGTGGCGCTCATCAGCGGGGGGCGCTCAGGATGGGAGGAGGATAGACCACACTAGCCCCCTCCGGCAGCGGTTGCCCCCTCGTGGCCCGTCCCCATGACGTAATCTCGCAAGACTCAGACGCGGGGCCGCCCGAGGAGCCGCTGTCACGGCAGCAAAGCCTGGGCTATCTTGTCACCGCTAGGGACGCGGACTTGGGTCAGGGAACGCGAGAGCATCTAGACGATCATTGACACCAACAGCCTACTTGAGTGGAGCGGTACGATACCTGGTCCTGGGGCTCCGGTGCGTTTCGGCGCCCCCAATTTCATCGCGCTTGCCATTTAGTTTTGGAGGGCGGCCAAATGCAAACATGGGTTATTCTCGTTAATCTATGTTGCAATTGCGGTGTGTGTGGACTGTTTTTCCCGAGATTTGAATACCAGTATCTGGGCAACTATTCTGAATTTGTATCGCAGTTGTATTTCACCAAACTTGCGGTCTCCTCGGCTCAGAGCCTACCTCGGTGCAATCGCTCTTCTGGCATGATGGCACTGACAGCCATCGTTTCACCGTCGCCTACATCACGGCCCAATTCAACTCTATCGCCTATTCCCCTCGGGTAGCCCCTAATGTTCGTTCGAGACCCGGTGCTCTTTCACTCGTTCGGATTGTTCATCGCTACTTTCATTTTTCCTATTCACATTGGCGTGGGCTTGATCGGGAAAACTCTCAGCTAGTGCCGCTAGTCTCTATGCTTTGTTGTTGGGGTTTTTCTTATCGCCAGCATGTTAGCTTTTGCTCGGCTGTTGCGAGGTGAGCTGATTTGCAGATTACGAACACATTACAGGCAATTGGTGAGCGCGGGCGCGTTGTGCTTCGTGAAACATTTGATCGGCTTGAAGCGGCAAATGGCTCAAAATGCCCAACCCTCGGACCTGATGGTGAACTTCGAGCCCGGCCCGTTACGGCAGGTTTTGAGGCATACCGGTGCGCCGCGTTCGATTGCGAAATTCGACGTCCGCACGTTAATCCAGATGGCACGTGACGCGGACGCGCTCATCGAATTGGATTGCGCCGTTGGCGATACGATCGTGTACGACACACAACTTTTGCAAAGTTCGTGGCGCTTCGCGACCCATACCCGAGCAGGCATTGCTTAGAGCCATCGACTCGTCAACCGAGCGCACATTCGCGCAGGACTCAGCTATCCTATCCGATTGCTCGTCGACATCGCGATCAAAGCGCTTTCGCCTTCGACTCAACGACCCCACGACCGCCAGTGCAAGCAACCGACCAGCTTCTGAGGACATTTTTGCGTCGGCTGGGGCGACTGCGCACCTGACGATGTTCAGGCAAAAAGACAGAGACTGGAATCGTCCGTTTGGCCGCTATTCCCCACCCCGAATTGGGAAGACTTTTTGCGGCTCTCAGCTTCTGACGAAATTCGTCACTACGGGGCCAACTCCGTCCAGGTGACGCTATGCCGCGAGATCAGCTCCTGCTTCGGAATTGCCGAATCTCCAAGCGACCCAGGAACGGGTTAGAGCCGCTGAGCGATGTGTTTGCGGCAGCCAAATGCAGTAATTCTCGCGACTGGCCTCCTCGATGGGGAGGATCGCATCGTAGCAAGCCACAACGGTGACCCTGGGACAAGGTCTCCGGTGTTTTCTCGGCGCGGGGCGGTAAGGGCACGTGAACTCGAGCCACCCTCCGGCGGCGGCCGCCCCGGTCCGTGGGCGCTCCGTCCCCGTGGGGACATAATTCTTCCCGCAGACTCAGACACCAGAGCAACGTCTCTGGGGGTGGAGAAGCCGAGGCGCCGGTGGTCCGATAGCCCGGCTTCTCTACCTATCCGGTTGACTCAGCAAGGGCCCATATGTTGGGGTGGGGCAAGAGAACCGGAGGATGCCCCGTCCCGACTTCCCGAAGACCCTTGCCGAGTTCAGGTGCGTTTTGCTACAGAGGACGCCTGCCGGCGATACCTCATGGAGTCGCGGTGGCCGAACGGGTATCGGTGTCCTCGGTGCCCGAGACATGCGGACGCCTATCCGGTGGCAGGTCGGGGGCTGCTGGCAGTGCAGCGCGTGTCGCTACCAGGTCTCGGTCACGGCGGGGACGGTGATGCATCGTACGCGCGTGCCCTTGCGCGATTGGTTCTGGGCTGCCTACCTGGTGACCACGCATACGCCGGGGTTCTCGGCGTGGCAGCTCCAGCGGCAGCTCCGGTCTGGGACGGTACGAGACCGCGTGGACCATGCTGCAGAAACTCCGTCGCGCGATGCTCCGTCCCGAGCGCGACCACATCGCCGGCACCGTCGAAGTGGATGAGGCCTATGTCGGCGGCGTAGAAGAGGGCCGGGGGGCGGTCGGAAACGCGACAGCAGCAAGTCGATCGTCGTCGCGGCAGTGGAAGTGCGTGGCCGCGGCACCGGCCGAATCCGGCTCGGCGTGGTGCCTGACGTGTCGGGCCTGTCTCTGGTCGGGTTCGTCGAAGCCAGCGTGGCGCCCGGGAGCACGGTTCGGACGGACGGCTGGCAGGGATACGCGCCGCTCAAGCAGCATGGGTATGATCACCGGCCCACGACTCAGGGAGTGCCGAAGGAGGCCGCGACGTTGTTCCCCGCGGGTCCATCGGGTCTTCACTCACCTCAAGACGTGGCTCTGGGGCACTCACCGCGGCGTGAGCCGGAAACACCTGCCCCATTACCTCAACGAGTTCGTCTTCCGGTTCAACAGGCGCCGTACACCCATGGCGGCCTTCCAGTCGCTGCTTGGGCTGCGCAGCTTATCGCCACCGTCGCCATCGGCCTCGCCTTCGCCGCTCTTCGGTGGCTACATCGCCGTCCGGTCTGCATCTGCCGCCGCTCGTGGGCTACCTGGTGGCGGGCATCGCCGTCGGGCCGTTCACGCCGGGGTTCGTCGCCGATCAGGAGCTCGCCCCGCAGCTCGCGGAGATCGGCGTCATGCTGCTCGATGTTCGGCGTCGGGATGCACTTCTCGCTGCGCGACCTCCTCGCGGTGCGCGCCGTCGCGCTGCCCGGCGCCCTCGCGCAGATCGTCCTCGCCACGGCGCTCGGCGTCGGCGTCGCGATGGCGTGGGGCTGGTCGCTCGGCGCGGGACTGGTGTTCGGACTGGCGCTGTCGGTGGCGAGCACCGTCGTGCTGCTGCGCGCGCTGGAGGCGCGGGGCCTGCTGGAGTCGGGTGACGGGCGCATCGCGGTCGGCTGGCTGATCGTGGAGGACCTCGTGATCGTCCTCGCGCTCGTGCTCCTCCCCGCCCTCGCCGAGCCCCTGGGTGGACGGGCGTTCGACGGCAGCCCGGCGCCGGGCAACCTCTGGATCACCGCTCGGCCTCACGCTGGGCAAGATCGCGCTGTTCGCCGTGCTGATGCTGGTGGTCGGCGTGCGAGTCTTCCCGTGGCTCCTCAAGCGGGTCGAGGACACGGGCTCGCGCGAGCTGTTCACCCTGGCCGTGGTCGCGCTCGCCCTCGGGGTCGCGTTCGGCTCCGCCAAGCTCTTCGGCGTGTCGTTCGCGCTCGGGGCGTTCTTCGCGGGCATGGTGATCAACGAGTCGGACCTGAGCCATCGTGCGGCGACGGATACCCAGCCGCTGCAGGACGCGTTCGCGGGGCTCTTCTTCGTGGCCGTCGGGATGCTCTTCGACCCGGAGATCCTGATCGAACGAGCCGCTCAAGCTGCTCGCGGTGCTCGCGATCATCGTCGTGGGCAAGTCGCTGGCCGCGCTCGGCATCGTGCTCGCCCTGCAGTACCCGCTGGGCACGGCCTTGTCCGTCTCCGCCGCCCTGGCGCAGATCGGGGAATTCTCCTTCATCCTGGCCGGCCTCGGCGTGAGCCTCGGCCTCTTGCCGCCGGAAGGACACACCCTGATCCTGGCGGGCGCGATCCTGTCCATCACCCTCAACCCGCTGCTGTTCAGTCTCGTGTCGCGGCTGAAGGTAGCCCCAGGCGGCAGCAGCGCGACTGTCGCAGCGCCTAGTTGCTCTTTTCCTGCTGATTCCGGAGCTTCCTGAGGTGCAGCTTGGCCACGTCGACCCAGTCCTTCTCGGACGGGAGCGGACCGGCGAGCGCAATATAGCGCTCCCAGAGCGAGATCGACTCCTTGGCATCCACCTTCTCGTAGACGAGGGCGAGGTTGTAGAGCGCGCCGGTATTCTTGCCGTCCGCCTCGACCACCTTGCGGTATTCGCCGATCGCCTCTTGATACAGCCCTTTGTCCTCGTAGACCTCCGCCAAGCCCATGCGCGCGTCGAGGAAGCTGCCGTCCAGCTCGATGGCCTTCTTGTAGGCCTGCACCGACTCGTAGTACAGGCCCTTCTCCGAGTAGTAGAGCTTGCCCAGGCTCACGTGCAACCTTGGCATTGAGCGGGTTGAATCCCAGCGCCTTCTGATAGGCGACGACCGCCCCGTCCACGTCGCCCTTGGCGGCCTTGGCGTCGCCCAGCCCCACGTGCGCGTCGGCGAAAAACGGCCGGATCTCGAGCGCCTTGGCATAGGCCTCGATGGCCTGGTCGAACGGGCGCTGCGGCGCGGTGAGGAAGAGGTCGCCGAGCGCCTTGTAGGGCTCCGGATACGCCGCGTCGAGCTGGGTCGAGGCGCGGAACTGCGCCGCGGCCTTCCAGCGATTGCCGAGGTTCTGGTGGACGGCGCCGAGCGTGTACTGGGCGACCACGAACTGGGGATCGATCTCGATCGCCTTGCCGATCAGCTCGACGGCCACCTCATTGCCCTCCTGCGCCGCCGCGGTACGCCGCCTCTTGCCCTCGCACGAAGGCCTCGAAGGCGCGCTGCGAGGTCGTCGGGCTCGCCCATTTCTGCACGCGGGCGCTCTCGCTGCTCGCTCAGGGTGATCTTCAGCGCGCGGGCATAGGCCACCGGAAGGCCGCGAAGCCGCTCCATGAGGGTCCCGTCCGCCACCGCGACGGGGTCGAGCGCGACCCGCTCGCTCCGCTCGCCCTTGAGCTCGACGTAGCGCGGCACGATGGACAGATCCGCCCCCGCGCGCCGCACCTCGCCGTAGACCGCGACATCCGCTCCGAGGGTGCGGGCCGCCGCGAGCGCGGCCTGATCATCCCAGGCGTCCGACCGGGACAGCCGCTTGAGGCGCTCGCGATCGATCTGGATCAGCGCCGGCATCTGCACGAGGCCAAGGCTCAGCGCCTGGGCAATGCCTTCTCCGATCCACTGCTCCTCCCGCCCGAGGTCCCCGGTGGCATACGGCAGGACGATGACCGTTCGAGTCTTGATCGCCGCCTCCGCACCCACCGCGGTGAGGAGCGCGAGCGTGAGTGCCGCGAGGACGGCCAACTCAGGTCGCCGTTGGGCTGTCATCTCCGGGCCCTCCTTTCCACTGCCACGCGTGCGCCCTTGAACTACCCCAGCATCCGGGTGACCAGGCCAGATCCGGACTTCGCCGCAGGGCGATCAGGCCGGCTTCGGCTCGGACAGCCTGCCTCCTCCCGTCATCTGCCGACAGCCGCGCAAGAGGGCTTCTTGTCCACGCCGAGGTCTCTGAACTCTTGCCCGTACGGTACCACCACTCCCGCAGGCTGGGAGCCGACCATCTGGTCCGTTCGCCACCCCCTGCTGTTCACTCTCGTGTCGCGGCTGAGGACAGCCCGACCGGCGTAGCGCGACTGGACGCGGCGACCGCTCGCTGCAGAGGCACTTCCCTGCCGTTCGCATGAAGCCGCGGCTTCGGTGGTGCGCGTCTCCAGTCGCCGATCATGACCTCGATGGCCAGGGCCGCCGACACCACGCGGCCCTCGGGCATCGCGATGGACGAGATCGATCGTTCCGCGCTGGCCGTCGGCGCGTCGCCGGGCGCGCGGACGAGGAGCCGAAAACGGTCCGGCCGGGGCAGGTGGACGAGGCAGTCTTGCCACGGGCCCAGCGGGGAACGGGCGAGCCCTGGATAGTCTCGAAGGCCGGCAGCGGTCAGGCGTGGACCGTCTGCGCCGCTCAGGATCTCGGACGGAGCCGCGGGGGCGGCAGCTCACCGCGATCGAGCGCGCGGCCGATGTCGGCAGGTGGAGTGCTACGAGGACGGCCAACTCCGGTCGCCCTTGGGCTGTCATCTCCGGGCCCTCCCTCTCCACTGCACGCGTGCCCTTGAACCCAGACTCCTGCCCGTACGGTACCATCGCTCCACGCTGCGCTCGCTTGCGCCTAAAGCGCGACGTCAGCGCGGCGCGGGCAGCAGCGTCTCGAGCAGCGCGCGCATCTCGGCGCCGTTCCATTCGCGGGCACCGATCGCCATGCCCGCCACCTCCCCGCCCGGCTTCACGAGGAACGTCGCGGGAAGGCTCGTCACGCGCCAGGCCTTGGACGCCGCGAGATCGGGGTCGAGCACGATCGGGAACGTGAGCCGCTGATGGTCCAGGTAGGGCGCGAGCAGGCCGCGCGGCGCGCCGCGATCCACCGACACGCCGATGACGACCAGCCCCCGCGCGCGGTACGCCTGCCAGAGCGCCTCGAGGGCCGGCATCTCGACGGTGCACGGCGCGCACCACGTGGCCCAGAAGTTCACGACGACGAGCTTGTCGCCGGAAGGCCTCGAGCGACACCTGCCCGTCGGCGGGGAACGTGCGCAGCCGGAGGCCGGGGCCGCGCTGGCCTTCGCTTGAGCTCGGTCACGCCGGCCTTCTCCGAAGGCGTCGAGGTGGGCGTGGTGATCGCCGTGATGGCCGCCGTCCTCGCCGGCCCGCCGCGCGGGCAGCGCCCAGAGCACGAGCGCCAGGGCCGCCACGGCCAGCCCCACCCGGACTGTGACTCTATCGATGGCTTTGCCGAGTGCTGGACGCATAACCTTGCCGCGCTCGCAACACCTGAACGGACAGGTGGACTTCGAGCTCGTCGACTATATCGTCCCCAGGGGCTCGCGTCGACCTGCCCTCACGCCGCCCTCGGCGCTCCCTGGGTATGCCCTGAGAAATCCCCAGGTTCCCCCGGACTTCGGCCGGCCGTCGTCGCTAGAGTTGGCGGCATGGAGCAGATCACAGCGCACCGAACGGAACGAGCGAAGGAGAGAGACGTTGAGCTCACGGGAAGCAGGCGGTCTCAGGAAAGGAGGCGCGCAGCTCGGCCCTGACACATTGCAGTGAACGCTCCAACACCGGCGGGCGCATGACAGCCCCCGAGGAGGACGTACCATGACCTTCTTGTCTCGAAGCCTGACGATGACCGCTCTCGCCTCCCTTGCCGCGCTTACGAACGCGGGCCCTCGGCGAGGCGCAAACACTCCGGTTCCAGCTCCAGCCGGCTTGCAACACGATCACCTTGGCGCTGCATGCCGTCTTCCTCACAGGATCTCATCGGCGTCGTTGGATATGACGACAATTGCGGAGAGAACCCGCGCTCGCCAATCCATGGCACGGCGGTCATCAACCCGGACGGGGCCTCAGCATTGGCTACACCACCAGTCTGTCGGTACTCCGTCTACGGTCGGTCGGATGTAGGACTGCAGACAAACGTGGAGTGGCCTGCGAACTCGGACGTCGGCTCCTGGACCGACGACGACGGCAATAGCGGGACGTTCCTGTTCGACATCCTCGACCAGAAGTCGGGCTAGCCGAGTCGCGGATCTCGGTAGCCCTGGCGCGCGGCGCCGGGTGGCGCGATGCCCCCGGCGCCTGGCACCATGCGCGCTAGCCTGGAAAATTCACGAACGTACGGTCACCACTGCGCCGAGCGCCACAACGGGTCGTAGGCGTGAGCAAAGGGGGCCCGACATCTCGACTGGGCGTCCAATCGGCCCACGCAGCGCCTCGTGCGCGAGCGACGGGCTGGATGAGCGTGACAGCAAAGCCCTCGGTAATGACAGTACGCCTTTGGGGGAATGGGAGCGTTGGGGGAACGACGCGGTCAGGGCGTCGCGCCGACGGCGCGAGCGAGCCGCTGCCACGTCGGCAGCCACGGGGACGTCGCGGGCAAGTGCAACACGATCCGACGCACCGAGCGCTCGACCCACACCGCGAGCTTCAGCAACCGCTCGCGCAGCGTCGTGACCTGCGCCTCGGCACAGGCCGTGCCCGCGGCCCGGCGGCGCAACTCCTGGAACAGGACGTAGGCCGCCAGCGTCAGCAGCACCCGGAACTGGTTGGCCAGGAACCGCTCGCAGCTGGTCCGGTCCAGCTCCAGCCCGTGATGCAGCTCCTTCAACCGGTTCTCCACGTCCCCCCGCCCGCAGTAGAACTGGTAGACGGCCTCCGGAGGATCGGGCAGGTTGGTCACCACGAAGCGCGGGTTGTTCTTCGGATCGCGCCCGGGATGCCGCACGACCTCGGCCTTGATGATCACTCGCCGTTTGCGCTTCCAGCTCCGCGCCGCGTACCGCGTCTCGCCATACAGATGCGCCGTCTGGCCGGTGGCCTTGGATTGCATCCGAGCCTTGCCCATCAGCCGGCGCGCCCGCTTCTCCAGCCGGCGGTTGCTCGCCATCGCTACGACGTACTCGACCTGCTGCTGCTCCAAGAACTGGAAGACCTTCGGATGGGCAAAGCCCCCATCCAGCCGCACTCGGTACGTCGCCCCGCGAAAGGCGGCGCGCAGCTTGGCCAGCAGGCGCCGCAGGAGGCCGCGCGCCCCCGCGTCGCCGGCGCGTTGCCCGGCCGCAGCACGGCCGCCACCGCATACTGCGCGGCCTCGTCGTTGAAGGTCACCGTCGCCACGATCGGCAGGTAGCACGCCGTGTCGTAGTGGCCGTTGAAGAAGGTGAACTCCTGCTGGCCGTGGGTCGGGTCGTCGGTGGGGTCGAGATCGATCGTGATCCGCGTCGCCCGCCCCTTGAGGCGCCGCCGATGGGTCTCGATCACCGTGTCGGCCAGCACGTGCGCCATGTCTCGCAAGGGCGCCCACGGCACCGCGTTCTCGAAGCGCGACAACGTCGGCTGCGAGGCCAGCGCCTGACCCGCGATCGGATCGCGGTCGAGCAGCAGCTTGTGGATCGCATCGTCGGCCAGCCGGGCCGCGTCGTTGCAGTCCGCGTAGCCACAGGCGAGCCCGAAGACGCGCTGCCGCACCAACTCCAGGGTCTGATGCTGTACCTTGCCCGCCTGGCGCTTGTCTACCAAGCAGCCGGCCAGTTGCTTGGTCAGCTGCAATTGCGTATCGAGACTCTTCAGCAGGACCGCCCCACCGTCCGAACTGGCGTGCGGCTGGTCGAAGGCCGCGACAATCGGCTTCCCTTTGGGCTCGAATCCGAACGTGATTTGCGGTATACAGGCTGTAGCCATCGAGCCTCCTCGTGTGTGCGCCTAGATACGTCTCGACACCGCATCTATAGCACCTCGGCGAGGTTCGGTGGCCCTTCTCTTTCATCGTTCGTGAATTTTTCCAGGCTAGGAAGCCGTAGGAGAAACCCAGCTAGAGCGATGAGAAGGGTCCAGCTGCGAGGCGGCGCCCGATGGCAGGCAACGCGAGGCGTACTCGCGTAGGGGGAGTGCGGGGCCATGTCTGGGCCCCGCAGACGAAAGTTCGTCGGCCCGAGTGTCTCGCGCGTTACGTGGCACGGCGGTCGAGGGCGCCGTACCTCCGCAGATGGGCCGCTATGCATCGCTTTAGACAACGCCGAGCTTCTCACGGGTGACAGGACTGGTCCGAAGCTCGGCCGACGGTCCCTCGAACACGATGACGCCCTTTTCCATGATGTAGCCGCGGTCGCACACGCTGCAGCGCGACGCGCGCGTTCTGCTCGACGAGCAGCACGGTGATGTCGAGGCGCACGAGCTCGCGGATCATGTCGCGGATGTGGCGGATGAGCGCGGGGGCGAGCCCCTGCGTGGGCTCGTCCATCAGGATGAGCCGGGCGCCCGCCATCATCACGCGCGCGATGGCGAGCATCTGCTGCTCGCCGCCCGACATGGTCTTGGCGGGCTGCTCGATCCGCTCCTCGAGGCGCGGGAAGTGCCGGAAGACCTCCTCGAGGCGCTGCCGCCTGAGCGCGGCGGTGCGGTGGAGGCACGGCGGAGAGCCCCAGCTCCAGGTTCTCGCGCACGGTGAGGCCGGGGAAGATCCGGCGGTTCTCGGGCACGAAGCCGATGCCCCGCCGCGCGATCTCGTGCGGCGTGAGCCGGGTCAGCTCGCCGCCCTCGAAGTCGATCGATCCGCGCGTGGGCTTGATGAAGCCCATGGCCGCCTTCATCAGCGTGGTCTTGCCCATGCCGTTCTTGCCGAGAAGCGCGACGGCCTCGCCCTGCCGGACCTCGAGCGAGACGCCGAAGAGGATGGGCGTGGCGCCGTAGCCGGCGTGCAGGTCCCGGATTTGCAGCATGCGCTCAGTCGTCGTCGACGCCGCCCAGGTAGGCGTCGATCACCTGCGCGTCGTTCTTGATGGCCTCCGGCGGCCCCTCGGCGATCTTCCGGCCGAAATGGAGCACGGCGACCCGGTCGGAGATGCCCATCACCACGCTCATGTCGTGCTCGATGAGCAAGAGGGTGAGGCCGCGGCTCTGGGCGATCTGGCGGATGAGTGCCGTCGCGTCTTTCGTCTCCCCGGAGTCATCCCCGCCGTCGGCTCGTCGAGGAGGAGCAGCGTCGGCTCCGTGGCGAGGGCGAGGCAGATCTCGAGATAGCGCTGCTCGCCGTGCGAGAGGTTCTGCGCCAGCTCGTCCCGCCGGGCGGTGAGGCCGAAGGCGCCCAGCAGGTCCATGACGGGCCCCTCGACGTCGGGCACCCGCCAGAGCGACGGCAATCGCCCCGACACCGGCACGCGCGACTCGGCCGCCACGCGCACATTGTCGTAGACCGAGATCCCCGGGAAGATATTGGTGATCTGAAACGTCTTCGCGAGGCCCCGCCGGTTGATGACCTCGGGCGCCAGGCCCGTGATCTCCCCGCCGCCGAACACGATGCGCCCGGAGGTGGGGACGTGCAGGCCGGCGATGACGTTGAAGAGCGTGGACTTGCCCGCGCCATTGGGGCCGATGACGGAGAAGACCTCGCCCGCGCGCACGTCGAAGCTCACGCCGGAGAGCGCGGCGAGGGCCCCGAAGCTCTTCGACACGCCTTGCACCGCGAGCACGATCTCGGCGGTCATCCCGCCGCCTCCCGGCGGGGCCGGGTGCTGAGCCCCGGCGGAAGCCCAGGAGCCCGTGCGGCGCGAAGAGCACGATCAGGACGAGCACGAGCCCGATCACGATCGAGTACCACTGCACGTACGACGACACCTTCTCCTGGAGCAGGATGAAGAACGCGCCGCCGATGATGGGCCCGACCAGCGTGCCGAGCCCGCCGATCATGACCATGATGATGAACTCGCCCGAGATGCTCCAGTGCATGAGGTCGGGCGTGGCATAGGCCGCGCGCCCGGCGTAGAGGGCCCCGGCGAGGCCGGTCAAGACCGCCGAGATCAGGCAGACGCCCATCTTGTAGCGCTGCACGTCGTAGCCGAGGAACCGCGCGCGGTCCTCGTTCTCGCGGATGGCGACGAGCACCTGGCCGAAGTGCGAGCGCACCAGCACGCGGCAGGCGAGGTACGCGAGCAGGAGGTACAGGACGACCGCGTAGTAGATCCGGATCGGCGTGTCGATGGCGACGCCGGGCAGGATCTCCGGCGACGGCAGGCCTTGAATCCCGTCGGACCCGCCGAAGGCCTGCGTATAGCGGAAGACGGTGTAGACCACCTCGGCGAAGATCAGCGTGAGGAGGGCGAAGTAGATCCCGCGCCGGGCGGTGGCGAAGTAGCCCACGACGAAGGCATAGGCGCCGACGACGATCACGGCGAGCGCGAGACACAGCCAGAGCGACAGGATGCCGCGCTCGAGCAGCACCGCCGCCGAGTACGCGCCGAGGCCGAAGAACGCGGCATGGCCGAACGACACGAGGCCCGCGTAGCCCATCAAGAGATCCAGGCTCATCGCCACCGCCCCGAACAGGAGCGCGTCGAAGGCGAGCAGCATGTAGTACTTGGTCATCCACGGGGTGAGCGGCAGCGCCGCGAGCGCGGCGAAGATCACCCACCCCTTCCAGGGCAAGGAGGCTACTCAAGGACGCCTTCGCGGCCGAAGAACCCGCGCGGCCGGACGATCAGGACCACGATCATGATCCCGAAGATGGCGATGGCCACGCGCTGCGGATTCATCCAGAGCGTGAGCAGGCTCTGCGTGATGCCGATGACGAACGCCGCCACGACGGAGCCGCCGAGCGAGCCCATGCCGCCCAGGATCACCACGATGAAAGCGAGCAGGATGACCTCGACGCCCATGGTGGGATACACGGTGAACACCGGGGCGAGCAGGAGCCCCGCCACCGCGGCGAGCGCCGCCGAGCCCGCGAACGTCAGCGTGAACACGCGCGGCACATTGACGCCGAGGCCGTCGAGCATCTCCGCGTCCTGCACCGCCGCCCGCACGACGATGCCCGCCCGGGTCCGTGTAAAAAAGCCAGATGGCGAGGAGCAGGAGCGACGAGATCGCGAGGAGGAAGAGCCGGTACTTGGGGTAGGTCATGCCGAGCAACGGGATCGATCCTCGATGGGCGGCAGGATCCGCCGCATGTCCCCCGAAGAGCTGCCGCGCCCCCTCGCGAAACGCCAGCGCCAGCCCGAACGTCATGATGAGCCCGTACAGGGGCTCCCGCCGATACAGCGGCCGGAGCGTGGCCATCTCGGTCACCGCTCCGATCGCCGCCACGATCAGCGGCGCCACGATGAGCGCCACCCAGAACGAGTGCGTCACCGCGATCACCGCGATGCCCGCATACGCCCCGAACATGAACAGCTCCCCGTGGGCGAAATTCATCACCCCGAGGAGCCCGAAGATCACGGTCAACCCCAGCGCCAAGAGCCCCAGCCCCGCCCCGAACACCACCCCATGCAGGAGCTGAGGCAATAACACGCCCGCCACGTAGTCCACGCCTCACCCCGACCGGAGCGAGGCGACGGGTGACCGTCACTTCTTCTTGATCTCCCAACGTAAACCCCTCGATGGGATCCTTGCCGACCATCGCCTCGCCGATGGTGTCCTTGCCCGCGAGCGCGGCGATGGGCATGTTCTTGCCACCCTTCACCTGGTAGAGATGCATGTCCATGATGACCTGGTGGTCTTCCTTCCGGATGCACTGCCGGCCGATATGCGTGTCTTCGATGCACATGCCTTCCTGCGCCTCGGCCACCTTGTCGGCGTCGAAGCTCTTCACCTTCTCGACGGCGGCGGCCCAGAACAGCACGGCGTCATAGGCGCCCGCCATGATATTGCCGTCGACGCCGAACTTCTTCTTGAACTTGGCGTTGAACGCCTGCATGTTCTTGTCCGGATTGTAGGCGGAGTAGTGCGCGAGCTGGACGAAGCCCTCCATGGGCTCGGCGATGGCGGGCAGGTCTTGCTGCAGCAGGAAGCAGTCGATGCCCGCCAGCTTGTACTTCTTGGTCATGCCGAAGGAGTGGAGCTGCGTCATCAGCCGCAGCGAGTCGGTGCCCGCGAAGGCCACGAAGAGCACGTCCGGGTTCGACTGGTTGATGGCCCCGAACCACGGGCTGAAATCCTTGGTGTCGAGCGGCGCGCCCGCCACCCCGACCACCTCGCCCCCGTGCTTCTCGAGCGCGGTCTTGAACTGCCGGCCGTCGGACTGGCCCATCGCGTAGTCGGTGTAGAAGATGTAGACCCGCTTGCCCATCTTCTCGACCATGTACTGGCGAGGCCGGTGGCCTGCATCCGCGAGTCGGGCTGGTTCGAGAAGTAGTACTTGTGGAACTTGGTGGTCCGCATGAACTCGGCGCAGGAGACGGAGTTCCAGTGGATCACCTTGTGCTTCTTCGTCACGTCCATCACCGCCAGGGTGGCGCCGCTCGACACCGCCCCGATGAGGAGCTTGACGTCGTCCTGCAGGATCAGCTTCTCCGCCTTGCGCACCGCGGGGGCGGGCTTGGTCTCGTCATCCTCGGAGATGATCTCGATCTTGTGGCCGAGCACGCCGCCCTTGGCGTTCAGCTCCTCCACGGCCATCTGGATGGCCATCGTCTGGTACTTGCCGTAGCCCTCGAATACCCCGACCTTCGACCCGAGATCGCCGATCTTGACGACCTTCTGGGCGGACGCCGGCGCCGCCGGCCACATCATCAGCGCGCAGGACAGAAACACCAGATATGTCAGCCTCTTGCCCATGATCTCCTCCCTTTCTCGTTGAGCTACTGCATGGCTGCCGTGGACGTCTCGATCAGCCCCGACAGCGCGAGCGCGATTCGCCGCAGCGGCTCGCGCATCTTCTCGGGGCTGGGGCCGCCACCGGGCGTGCCGGCACCCCCTTCGACTCCGGAGCGACAGTACCGCGCGCCGCGGCCGGCGGGACCTTGGTCTCGCCTTCCGCCTCGTCGAAGGCGAGACGGACCGCCACCGCGGCCTTCGGATCGTTCTGGCCCACCACGAAGTCGACCAGATTGTAGTAGCGCCACATCGCCTCCAGGAACTTCTGCGCGGCCGCCACCCGCGCGGCGGGGGCCTCCGTCGCATCGGCCAGCCGCCGGTCGGCCTCCAGCGCAAGGTCGCGGACGAGGCCGGCGAAGAAGATCATCAGCCCGCGCTCGGCGCGCGGCCCGTCTCCAGCGGCGAGCGCCGCGCGCGTCCGGTCCTCGAGGCCCGCGGGCAATCGAGCGGCCTGCGCCCGCATCTCCGCGCGGAGGGCGCCGGACTCGAAGAGGCGGAGGGCCGACGTCGAGCTTCCGCGCCTGGATCGCGAACTTGATCTGCTTGAAGTTGGCCGAGACCTCGTTGTCGCGCGGAACATAGGCGCCGACGTGGTGAGCTGTCGCCGGCCCGGCGGCGAGGGCGACGAGCAGCGCCGCGGCGACCGGACCCAGCGCGCGGATCCCGGCCGACGCCCAGAGCCTCATGCCCGGCTGAAGAGGCGCGCGCCGGCCACGGCCGCGAGCCACCAGGTCGCCACGATGGACGCACCTCCGAAGGGATCCAGACCAGCCACTCGGCGAGGACCTTGGCCGTCTGCAAGCCCTGGTAGGGGATGAGCGCGCCCCAGAGCAGATAGCCGAACGGGTAGCCCGCACCCCCGCGGTCAAGAGGACGAGGAGCGCACGGCGACCCAGCCCCGGACGGGCCAGGGTCGCCGCAATCATGGTCGTGACGATGATGACGAGCCCCATGCCCTCCGCGTGCAGATGGAAGAGGCGGAGGCTCGCGTCGAACTTCACCAGCGCCTCGTCGATGATCTGCTCGTCGACGTCGCGCACCCCGACCAGGCCGTGGGTGACCGGCCGGGCGAGGATGACGGAGCGCACCCACCGCGTCAGCTCGAGCTTGAACCGCACCATCGAGGCGCCGCCCGCCTCGGCGCAGGCGATCAGGAGCACCGCGGCCAGGAGCGACGCCAACGGGCGGGAGCCGCCAGGTGTCGCCGCCCGGTCCCGTCACGCGGCACGCCTCCCGACGCGCGCCGCCACCAGCAAAATCCCGAGCGCCACCAGGCCCAGGATCGCCGCGCTGCCCAGCGGCGTGAGGACATAGCGCTCGACCGCCTCGATGCCGGCGTCGCGGCCCCACTCGAGGGCCGCGATCGCATAGGCCAGGTAGCCCAGCGGGAAGAGCGCGCCCAGCCCGAACAGCGCATAGAGGACGCCGCGGGCGCGCGGCCACGGCACCAGGCTCGCCGTCACCGTCGACACCAGGATCACGAGCGGGCCGAGGCCCTGGGCGTGCGTGTGGAAGAACGACAGGCCGGCTTCGGCGGCATAGACGGCGCGCGCGGTCACCTCGGCGTCGTACTCCGCGGACCCCGCGAGGCCGTGGCGCTGGGGATTCGCGGCGACGCGCGCCTGGGCGTAGCCGGCGATCTGCGGGCGCAGCTGCGAGATCACCGCGCCGGCGGTCTCGCCGAGCGCGATCACGACGAGCCCGACGAGCACCAGTACCAGGGGGACGCCTCATGGGGTCGCGACTGGCGCGAGGGTACTCGACCGCCGTCCCCCGTGTCAACGCACGCCCGCGTGGCGGGACTGCGGCGCAGGCGGTCCAGAGGCGGGCGGGCGTGAGGGGCAGCTCGTTCACCTCGACGCCGAGCGGGGCCAGCGCGTCGGCGACCGCGTTGGCGAGAACCGCCGCGGGACCGAGCGTGCCTCCCTCGCCGACGCCGCGCACGCCGATGAGGTTGTCCGCGGGCACCTCGATGTGATCGAGATCGACCGCCGGCATCGAGGCCGCCGTCGGCAGCGCGTACTCCATGAACGTGCCGGTCAGGAGCTGGCCCGCGGCGTCGTAGACGAGATGCTCGGTCAGGGCGCCGCCGATTCCCTGGGCGATCGCGCCCAGGACCTGTCCTTCGACGATGAGCGGATTGATGACGCGCCCGGTATCCTCGACGCACGCGTAGCGGAGGATCTCGATCGTTCCCGTGACGGGATCGACCTCGACCACGGCGGCCTGCGCGCCGGCGGCGAAGGTGCCGCGGATCGGATCGTAGAACCGCGTGGCCTCGAGCCCCGGCTCGAGGTCGGCGGGCAGGCGATTGGTCTCGAGGTGGGCGACGCGCGCCACGTCGAGCATCGACACGGCCCGCCCCGGCGCACCCTTCACCGCGATCAGCCCATCGGCGAGCTCGAGGTCGTCCGGGGCGGCCTCGAGCAGATGCGCGGCGATGCGCACGACCTTGTCGCGCACGGCCCGCGCGGCGCGCATGGCGGCGCCACCGCCGATGACCGCCTGGCGCGAGGCGAAGGCGCCGAGGCCGAACGGCGTCGCGTCGGTATCCCCGAGCACGACGGTCACCGCCTCGAAGGCCAGCCCCAGCTCGGAGGCGACGATCTGCGCGACGGTGGTCTCGGTCCCCTGCCCCTGCGACGTCACGCCGGCGAGCACGGTCACCGCGCCCGACGGATCCATCCGGACGGTCGCGCCCTCGTGGCCGGTCCGGAAGGGCATGCGCGGCCCCGCCGAGGCCGCCTGCCCGAGGCCCGTCAGCTCGTTGTAGCTCGCGAAGCCGATGCCGACGTAGCGCCCCTCGGCGCGCAGCGCGCGCCTGCTGCGCCCGGAACGCGCCATAGCCGATCGCCTCGACGACCTTCTCGAAGCACACCGGATAGCTCGGGCTGTCGTGCACCAGCCGCGTCGGCGACGTGTAGGGCAGATCGCCGGGGCCGACGAGGTTGACGCGCCGGATCTCGACGGGATCGAGGCCGAGCTCGCGGGCCGCGAGGTCGAGCACGCGCTCCATCACGAACGTGGTGGCCGGACGGGCCACCCCGCGATACGGACCCGCCGGCGTCGTGTTCGTCGCCAGGGCCGCCACCTCGCAGCGGTAGTGATCCAGCTTGTAGGGGCCCGTCAGAAGGCCGCCGGCCATGGGGGCCTCGATGCCCGCCGTCCACGGATAGACGGAGTAGGCGCCGGCATTGCAGTCGGCGCGGACGTCCATGGCGGTCAGGCGCCCGGCGGCGTCGAAGCCCGCGCGCACCGCATAGCGATGGTCGCGGGCGTGTGCCGAGGCCATGAACCCCTCGCGCCGCGTCTCCACCCATTTCACGGGCCGCTCCAGGCGCATGGCGAGCAGGCAGAGCACGATGTCCTCGGGATAGACGATGGCCTTGACACCGAAGCCGCCGCCGACGTCGGGGGCCACGACGCGCACGCGGTTCTCGGGCAGCCGAGGATCTCGCCCAGCGCATGGCGCGCGAGGTGCGGGACCTGCGTGCCCGAGTAGAGCGTGAGCTTGCCCTCCGCGGCATTCCAGTCCGCCACGCCGCCGCGGCCCTCGAGCGGCGCCGCTGTCTGCCGGTTGGTGCGAAACACCCGCTCGACCACCGCGGCCGACGACGCCAGCGCGGCCTCCACGTCGCCGTGGTCGAACCGGCGCGAGAGCAGGACATTGTCGGGCGCCTCGTCGTGGACGATGGCCGCGGCCCCGCGCGCGTCGCCGACATCCGCGACGGCGGGCAGCGGCTCGCAATCGACGGCGACGAGCCCGGCCGCGTCCTCGGCCAGATACCGGTCGGCGGCGACGACGGCGGCCACGGCCTCGCCACAGAAGCGCACCCTGGGCCACGCCAGCACGGGCTGGTCCGTCTCGACATACGTACGGCAGCGCCGACCGCGCGCGCAACTTGTAACCGGCGACGGTCGGCTCCTCGCCCGTCACGACGGCCACGACACCGGCGGCCGCCAGCGCGGCGGCCGTGTCGATCCGAACCAGGCGCGCGTGGGCGTGGACGCTGCGCACGAAGGCCACGTGGAGCATCCTCGGCAGCTCCACGTCGCTCACGTACCGGCCGCGTCCGCGCAGGAGCCGCCCGTCCTCCTTCCGGCGAACCGGCGCCCCGAAGAGGCTCATCGTCCGCGACCTGGGCCGCGCTTAGCCCGTATATTCATGAACTCGCCCTACCTTGATCGAGCGGGTGCCGCGGCGGGGGCGGGGGAATGGGTCCGGTTGAGCCCTTCCGTCCCGCGAGAGACAACGACACCGCGGACAGAGAGTGGGAACGTCGTGGCACCCGCTCGCCGCATGCGTGACCTGTTCATGAATACTGTGCGCTAGGAGCCTGTCGGAGAAACCCGGCTAGAGCGATGAGAAGGGTCCAGCTGCGAGGCGGCGCCCGATGGCAGGCAACGCGAGGCGTACTCTCTGTACGTTGAGCGTGCGGTCGTGAGGGTTACGCCGTACCTCCGCAGATGGGTCCTCCTTATCATCGCTCACAGCCCTGAAATTTACGACGAAGGATGAAAGAGAAGGGCCATCGAGCCTCGCAGCGATGCTATAGATGCGGTATCGAGACGCGTCTACACGCACACACGAGGAGGCTCGATGGCTACAGCCTGTATACCGCAAATCACGTTCGGATTCGAGCCCAAAGGGAAGCCGATTGTCGCGACCTTCGACCAGCCGCACGCCAGTTCGGACGGCGGGGCGGTCCTGCTGAAGAGTCTCGATACGCAATTGCAGCTGACCAAGCGACTGGCCGGCTGCCTGGTGGACACGCGCCAGCCGGGCAAGGTGCAGCATCAGGCCCTGGAGTTGGTGCGGCAACGCGTCTTCGGGCTCGCCTGTGGGTACGCCGACTGCAACGACGCCGCGCGGCTGGCCAACGATGCGATCCACAAGCTGCTGCTCGACCGCGATCCGCTCGCGGGCCGGGCCCTGGCCTCGCAGCCGACCCTGTCGCGCTTCGAGAACGCCGTGGGCTGGGAGCCCCTGCGCGACATGGCGCACGGGCTGGCGGACACCGTGATCGAGATCCAGCGGCGGCGACTCCGGGGGCGGGCGACGCGGATCACGATCGACCTCGACCCCACCGACGACCCGACCCACGGCCAGCAGGAGCTCAGCTTCTTCAACGGCCACTACGACACGGCATGCTACCTGCCGATCGTAGCGACGGTCACCTTCAACGACGAGCCCGCGCAGTTTGCGGTGGCCGCGGTGCTGCGGCCGGGCAACGCGTCGGCCACGCGGGGCGCACGCGGGCTCCTGCGGCGCCTGCTGGACAAGCTGCGCGCCGCCTTTCGGACGGCGATGTTTCGCGTGCGGCTGGACGGGGGCTTTGCCCATCCGAAGCTGTTCCAGTTCCTCGAGCGGCAGCAGGTCGAGTACGTCGTGGCGATGGCGAGCAACCGGCGCCTGGAGAAGCGCGCGCGGCGGCTGATGGGCAAGGCCCGGATGCAGTCCAAGGCCACGGGCCAGACGGCGCACCTGTATGGGGAGACGCGGTATGCCGCGCGGAGCTGGAAGCGCAAACGGCGGGTGATTATCAAAGCCGAGGTGGTGCGGCATCCAGGGCGCGACCCGAAGAACAACCCGCGCTTCGTCGTGACCAACCTGCCCGACGCCCCGGAGACGGTCTACCGGTTCTACTGCGGGCGAGGGGACGTGGAGAATCGCCTGAAGGAGCTGCATCACGGGCTGGAGCTGGACCGGACCAGCTGCCACCACTTCCTCGCCAACCAGTTCCGGGTGCTGTTGACGCTGGCGGCCTATGTCCTGTTCCAGGAGCTGCGCCGCCGGGCCGCGGGCACGGCCTGTGCCGATGCGCAGGTCACGACGCTGCGCGAGCGGTTGCTCAAGCTCGCGGTGTGGGTCGAGCGCTCGGTGCGGCGGATCGTGTTGCACCTGCCGGTCACATTCCCCTGGCTCCCGACGTGGCGGCGGATCGCCCGCGCGGTTGGCGCCACGCCCTGACCACAGCGCTCCCACATGCTCCTCTCCCACCAAGGACGCACTGTCATTCCCGAGGGCCTCTCCGCCAGGCCCGCCAGCCGTCGCTTGGCCCCGAGGCGATGCGTGAGGCCATTGCACGCCCGGTCGAGCTGTCGCGCCCCCTTCACTCATGCCTACGGCCCCTTGAGGCGCTCCGAGCTGTGGTGACCGTACGTTCATGAATTTTCCAGGCTAGGGCATCGCGTAGCCGCCGTTCACCGAGATCACCTGGCCGGTGGTCCAGCTCGACAGCGGCGAGGCCAGGAGCAGGATCATCGCGGTGACGTCGGCGGGGCGGCCGAGCCGGCGGAGCGGATACTGGGCGAGGATCTTCTTCATGCGCTCGTCCTCGGCGCCCCGGCATGGGCCTCGAGGTTGTCCGTCTGCACCAGCGCGATCGACACGCAGTTGGCGCGGATGCCGTGGCGGGCCAGCTCGCGCGCGAGCGACTTCGTGAGGCCCACCGTCGAGGCGCGCGTGGTCGCGGTGACGAGGAGGCCGGACTCGCCCACCCGCCCCGAGTCGCCCATCAGGTTGACGATGGCGCCGGCGCGGCGCGCGGCCATCCCGCGCGCCACCGCGTGGGTGATGCGCAGCGTGCCCGTCACCGTCACGTCGACCTGCGGCGCCCAGTCGGCGGGGCCCGACTCGAGGAAGGCCTTCCGCTGAGTCGCCGCGGCATTGTTGACGAGCACGTCGATCGGGCCCAGCTCACGCTCGACGCGCGCGACGGCGTCGCTCACCGCGCCGTCCTCGCGAAGGTCCGCGCCCACCGCCGCCGCCTTGCACGCCCAGCGTCGCGCGCCTCGACGGCCGCCGCCTCGGCTCCGGCCGACGACGCGTGGTGGTGAAACGCCACATGGGCGCCCTCGCGGGCGAAGGCGAGTCCGATCGCTCGGCCGAGCCCCTGTCCCGCTCCGGTGACCAGCACCACCTTGCCGCTCAGCTCGAGATCCATGATCGCCCTCCACCCGGTCCGTCGGCCCACCACCCGGCATGATGCCGCGGTCGAGCGGATCATACGTGCCCGCGAAGATCGAGGTCAGACTGTGTGTTGACCACGGGCGCGCTCGGCACGCCGGAATCCGCGCTCAGGGATGCCGCCCCCTTCAGGTCGATCAGCTGGCCCAGTCGGAGGATCGTCATCGAGAACTCTCCGCCAGGGGGCACGGTGCCCAGGATGTCCCGGACCCGCCGGTGATCCGTGACGTCGCCTATCGGGATGCCCTGCACCTTCAGGATGATGTCGCCGCCGACGACGAGTTGTTCACCCATGATGGTGGCGAGTACGGTGCCGCCTCGCAGGCCCACCGCATCGCCGGCAGAGCCCCTGGCCACGCTCTTGACCAGATACCCGGTCGGCTGGGGAAGATTGAGGAGCTGGGCTATGGGGCCTGAGATGAGCTGCCCCTCGAGTCCGCTCCAGAACGTTGGGCGCTCGAGGAGGAGCCTCTTCGCGGTGTTGATGGTGACCACGAAGCCCAGGCCCTCGCTGCCGCCGGACTTCGAGATGTTGTGGCTGACGATGCCGATGACCTCCCCGACCATGTTGAACATGGGTCCGCCCGAATTGCCGGTGTTGATGGTCGCGTCTGTCTGAAGGAATTCGGCGAGAGGCATCGCGCGGTAGACGCTGTTCGCGGGCCACCGGGCGCTGATCCACCCCGCGCTCATGGAGTGGCTGAGGCCGTAGGGGCGCCTGACGATCATGACCTGGTCGCCGACGCGCACACCATCCGAGTCGGCCAGGGGCGCCACCTTGATGCCCGGCGGGACCCGTGTCGAGCTGGAGCAGCGAGAGGTCGGCCGCGGGTTCCGAGCTGACCACGCGCGCGGGGACCGTCTCGCCGCCCAGGAACTCGACGTTGATCTCGTCCATCGAATGGACGACGTGAGCGGCAGTCATGACCTTGCCGTCCGCCGAGATGAGGACTCCGGCCCCGGTCTCGTTGAACCGAGTGAGTCCGCCGAACCCTCGACGTCACGCCCCTTGGCCCGGATCACGACCACGGATGGGTTGGACTATCCGGAAGACCTCGCCAACGGTCTCGGCAGCGGTAGGCCCTGGCAGCCAGAGCAGTGCGACCCCGATCACGAGTGCGGCAAGCAACGATGGTGTCGACATCTCAGCCCCTCCCCGCCCGGGACCTGGTCTCCCCGGGCACCCCCGTTCTGACTGACTATGGCGTCCGCACCGAGAACGCGGTCGCCTCGGTATACCGCACGACGATCTGGTCTCCCTTCTTCACGTCGTCGAGACGGGTGACGCTCGGGTCGAACTTGATCGTCCGGTCTTGCCCTCGGGTCCCTTGAGCGTGACCCTCCGCTTGGCATAGTCGATGGCCTCGACCGTGCCCCTGAACTCGGCGGTGTCCACCGCGACAGCCACTGGCCTCTTGCCCCTGGGCATCACCTGGACCGCGTTCGCTTCGGTGGCAGCCGGGCGCTCGCCGCCCTCCCTGACGAAGAGCCCAAGCGGCTCGAAGTAGCGGACGACGAGCTGATCACCGGGCTTGACCTGATCGAGATCCTTCACATCGGGGCCGACCTTGAGCGTGAGCGTCTTGCCTCGAGTGGCTGGTCACCGTCACCAGGCGCTTCTTCACGTCGACCGCGTCCAGCCTCGCCTCGATCGACGTCGTCTCGCCGACCACCATGCGGGGACTCGCCTTGGCTGCGGTCGATTGTGCCGCGATCAGTGCAGTCCACCGCCCGCGATCACCGCCAGCGCCATCAGCAGGGCCAGCGTCATCCTCTTTCCTCGCCCCATTCGCGTCATCATGCGCACGCTCGCTCGTCGGGGAGAATACCACTCGCCGCGATGTGGTCAACGAGTTGCCACGCCCTCGGCGGGCTTGATAGCACGCCGCGGGATGGCATACATCGAGTACACTTCGAGGAAAACCGCGAGAGAGGAGTCGCGCCCATGGATCATCGGATACGACGGTTTGCCCGGATAGGTCGGCGCGAATTCCTGGCCATGAGCGGCGCGGGCGTGGCGCTGGGCAGCCTGCCGCTGCCGGCGCACGCGCAGGTCAAGCGGAGCGGCGAGATCGCGGCCGGGCTGTCCGAGCGCATGCTGACGCTCGACCCCGCCAATCACTATTCGATCTCCGCGACGTCGGTGCTCCGGCACATCTACGATCCGCTCGTCGACGTCACGAACGACTCGAAGTTCATCCCCGCGCTGGCGGAGTCCTGGCGGGCCGTCAACAACACGACGTGGCGCTTCACGCTCCGCAAGGGCGTGACCTTCCACGACGGCACGCCCTTCAATGCCGACAGCGTCGTGTTCACCCTGAAGCGCGTCCACGACAATACCAAGCTCATCAAGTCGTTCGTCTACCAGGACCTCGACACGGTGGAGAAGGACGGCGACTATGCCGTCGTCGTCACGTCCAAGCGCCCCTTCGGCTCCTTGCCCGCTCATCTGACGATGCTGGGCATGCTCCCGCCGAGCGCGGGCAAAGGCGAGGAGGCGTTTTTCGCCAAGCCGATCGGCACCGGCCCTTCCGCTTCGCGAGCTGGACCCACGGAGACCAGATCGCGCTGACCGCGAACCCGAGCTACTGGAAGCCCGGCGTGCCCAAGGTCGAGAAGGTGACGTTCCGCTTCATCCCGGAGCTGTCCACGCGGACGGCGGCGCTCCGGGCCGGCGAGCTCCACGTGATCGACCGCGTGACGCCGGACCTCGTCGAGACGCTGAAGGGCACCCGCGGCGTCAAGGTCCTCGACGTGCCGGCGATCGAGGCCCAGCGCTGGATCTTCCAGCTCGCGAAGGAGCCCGTGAAGGATCAGCGCCTCCGCCAGGCGATCTCGCTCGCCATCGACCGCAACGTGATCATCAAGGAGCTGCTGCGGGGCTATGGCCGGCCCGCCGACAACCCCGTGCCGCCCGGGCTCATCGGCCACGCGAGCCTGCCCGCCAAGGTCTACGACCCCGAGAAGGCCCGCCAGATCTTGAAGCAGGCCGGGCTCACGAACGTCTCGCTCGACATCGTCCTCATGAAGGACCTCTACCCCAAGCAGCTCGAGGTCACGCAGGCCGTGGCCGCCATGCTGGGCGAGGTGGGCATCAAGCTCAACATCAAGAACCTCGAGATCGCGACGGCGCGGGAGCAGCGGACGGCCGGCACCTATGACCTGTTCTTCTCCGGCTGGGCCCACATGCCCCATGACCCCGACTGGTACTTCGGCCAGTGGTTCACCAAGGCCGGCTCCGAGAAGCTCACCCGCTACGCGAACCCGCGCGTGGAGCAGCTCATCGTCGAGGGGCGGGTGCCCGATCCCAAGGTCCGGCAGGCGAAATACGAAGAGCTGGAGCGCATCGTGTGGGACGAGGACGCGGAGCTGTGGCTCTACTACACGGTCGCGATCTACGGCGTCAGCGACCGGTTGCGCAATTTCGAAGCGCGCCGCGACTACTACGTCCTGCTGAGTGACGTCTCCATCGTGTAGCCGGCCGGCGCGACCGCGAGCCGCCGGGCGGCGCACTATCGCACGGCGTATCCCCGCAACCTCCAATGAAGGTCTACGTCCTCCGGCGGCTCGCGCAGTCGGCCCTGACCCTGCTCGGGGTGTCGATTCTGGTCTTCGTGATCCTCCGGGTCCTCCCGGGCAATCCCGCCCGGATGCTCCTGCCCGAGGGCGCCCCCGAGTCCGCCGTCGAGGCGCTCAACCGACAGCTCGGGCTTCGCGAGCCGCTGGTCGTGCAGTACGGCCTCTTCCTCAGAAGCGTGGTCCGCGGCGATTTCGGCCAATCGTTCCAGTACCGGGCCCCCGCCCTCACCGTCGTGCTCGAGCGCCTGCCCGCCACCATCCAGCTCTCGCTCGTGGCCATGCTCTTCACCGTGGGGCATCGGCGTGTCGCTCGGCATCCTGGCGGCGGTGCGCCGGGGCACGCGCTACGACGTCGCGGGCATGATCTTCGCCGTGCTCGGCCAGTCCCTGCCGAACTTCTGGCTCGGCATCATGCTCATCCTGTTCTTCGGCGTGGCGCTGCGCTGGCTGCCGACCTCGGGCTTCTCCGGCTGGACGTCGCTCATCCTGCCCGGCATCACGCTCGCCGCCTTTCCCACCGCCCTCGTCGCGCGACTCACGCGCTCGAGCATGCTCGAGATCCTCCACCGCGACTACATCCGCACCGGCCGCGCCAAGGGCCTGGCCGAGCGACGCGTGGTGCTTCGCCACGCGCTCCGGAACGCGGCCATCCCCGTCCTGACCGTGCTCGGGCTGCAGATCGGCGCGCTCCTCGGCGGAGCGGTCATCACCGAGTCGGTGTTCGCGTGGCCGGGCATGGGCAAGCTCATCGTCGACGCGATCTTCTTCCGCGACTTCCCGGTGGTGCAGACCGTCCTGATCCTCTCCGCCACCGTCTTCGTCGCGATCAATCTGATCGTGGACCTGCTCTACACGGTCATCGATCCCCGCATCCGGTACTCGTGACGGACGGACCGCTCGACGTCCCCGCGGCGCCGTGGCTCGGCCGCCGCCATCTCACGATGGCGATCGGCAGCGTCCTCCTGGGCCTCGTCGTCGTCGCGAGCGCGCTCGCCCCGGCGCTCACCGCGTACGATCCCCTCAAGCCGAGCTTCGCCCAGCGCCTGGCGCCGCCGTGGGGCCTCGGCGGCACCGCGGCCCACGTGCTCGGGACCGACAACCTGGGCCGGGACATCCTCGCGCGGCTCCTCCACGGCGGCCGCGCCTCGCTGGCCCTGGCGGTGAGCGCGGTGGTGATCGCCGCGGTGGTCGGCGTCGTCGTGGGCCTCCTGGCGAGCTGGGGCGGCGAGGGGACGGACGCCGTCATCATGCGCGTCGCCGACGTACAGCTCGCCTTCCCGGTGATCATGCTCGCGATCGCGCTCGTCGCCGTCATCGGCACGAACCCGGTCGCGCTCGTCGGCGTGCTGGCGCTGAGCGGCTGGGTCCTCTACGCGCGGACGGTCCGCGCCCACGTGCTCACCATCCGCCGCCTCGAGTTCATCGAGGCCGCCCACGCATTGGGTGCGACTGATCTACGATTGGTCCTCCGCCACGTCGCTCCCCAACACGGTGGCGCCGATCCTCGTCATCGGCTCGAGCCAGTTCGCCACCATGGTCCTGCTGGAGTCCGGCCTCAGCTTCCTCGGGATGGGAATCCAGGCCCCACAGCCCTCGTGGGGCCTGATGCTCTCGGAGGGGCGGGACTACCTGTCGAACGCCTGGTGGCTCGCCACCGCGCCCGGCGTCATGATCTCCCTCGTCGTGCTGGGCGCGAACCTCCTCGGCGACGGTCTGCGCGACCTCCTCGACCCGCATCTCGGTTGAGCCTCATCCGCTACAATGCCCCCGGCATGACTGAGACGGCCCCTGGCCCGTCCGCGCCGTACCCCGTGGAGCTCGAGCGCGACATCACGCTGCGTGACGGGAGCGCGCTTCGGCTGCGGCCGATCCGGGCCGACGACGCTCCGCGGCTCGTCGAGTACTACGGCCGGCTCAGCGAGCACACCGCGTATCAGCGCTTCTTCACCGTGATGAAGCGGCTGCCCCGGACTGGGCGCGCCTGCACTCCGCCGTCGACTACCGGACGCAGCTCGCGCTGCTGGCCGAGCGCGGGCCGCGCGAGCAGCCGGAGCTGATCGCCGTGGCCCGCTACGAGCCGACCGATGAGCCGGACACGGCGGAGGTCGCCTTCGTGGTCCAGGATGCCTGGCAGGGCAAGGGCCTCGGCACCATCATGCTCGACGAGCTGCTCGCCGCGGCCGCCGCGCGCGGCATCACGCGGTTCCGCGCCTACGTCCTTGCCGACAACCCGCGGATGCTGGGTCTACTGCGGCGCTTCACGGACGTACAGGAGCGCACGATCGACTCCGGCGTCGTCGAGCTCGTGTTCCGGCGCCGGCCCGGTCCGGCCGTCCACTCACGCGTAGCGGCGCCGAGTGCCAATCGGGCTCCCGCGAGCTCGTTTCGCCAAATGCGGGAAATCGTCGCCACGGGTTCATATCTGCTACACTGTGCGCGTTGAAGTCGGTCGGGATCGGAGTGAGCCGATCACGAACCCGCTGCTGAGGTGCGCAGCGCCTGCCGGCTTCACCAGCAAGTTCTGCCGGTTTTCGCGCCCGCTTGGCGGGCGTGCCCTCATGCTGGCCTCGCTTCCGAAGGAGTTCTTCCGCGTCTCCGGGGCGTGCAACCATAGCGGAAGGAGTTCCGCCCCGCCTCTGCGGGGTCATCAAGGAGGCGCCCCATGGCGTCCAAGCTATACGTAGGTGGTCTGGCCTATTCCACAACTTCCGAGAGCCTGCGAACCCTCTTCGCCCAGCACGGGACCGTCGAGTCGGCCGCGGTCGTCTCTGACCGGGATTCGGGCCAGTCTCGGGGATTCGGATTCGTGGAGATGTCGACGCAGCCCGAGGCCGAGGCAGCGATTGCCAAGCTCGACGGCCAGTCCTTCGAAGGTCGCCCGCTCAAGGTAAACGTCGCAAACCCGAAGGGATCCGGGAGGGGAGCCGGTGCCCCACGCGGCACCGGGTCCGGATCGGGCAATAGCTTCGGCGGCGGCGAACGCCGCCCGTCACGCTGGTAAGAGACCGCCAGCCAGGCTCACCAGACGGCGCAGGGGCACGAGCCCTTGCGCCGGTATCACCCTCGTCGTAGGGACCCGCGCCACCGGACTGCCCGAACATGAAGTAGCGCGAGTCGAATCGGCTACTTCACGACGAGGACGGGCACGGTGGCGAGCCGGAGCGCCCCGTCGGCCACGCTGCCGAGGAGCACGCGGGCCAGGCCGCCCGTTCCGCGCGCCCCTAGCACGAGCAGGTCGGCGCGCGCCTCCTTGACCGCTCGGAGGATCTCGGCCAGCGGTACGCCGGTGCGCACGCTCGCCTGGGCCCGCCAGCCCCCTTCTCCATCGTGCGGACGGCGGCCTCGGTCCAGCGCCGCGCCGGCATTGAGTCGCGCGCGCTCGAGCTCCGCCGCCGCGCCGACCAGGCGGCCGCGAATGGAGGCCGGCAGGAGCGCCATCGAGGGCGGGCGTACGGGCTCGACCACGGACACGACGGTCACGAGTCCGCCCGCCGGCGGAGCCAGACGGGCGGCGAATGCGGCGGCGCGGCGAGAGTGGGGCGAGCCGTCGACCGCGAGCACGACAGCGCGCAAGCCCACGCGGCCCGCCATCCCTCGGCCTACCGGATCCGCGCTTGGGCTTGGGGGCCGTCCGCGCGTTGTCCGCCTTGCGACGGGCGCCTTCGCGCTCCACCGACGCAGCTTCGGTCGGCCGATTGGATTTCTTGTTCTTCCCGACGCTCTTTCGAATGCCCATGTCGCTTCTCCTATTCCATGCGCGCCCGCGCGTCCACGGCGACCACGCCGTCCGGACCGGCCACGAGCGGATTCACTTCCATCTCCGCCACGTCCGTCGCATCGCTCCCTTCCTACTTCCCGCGCACCGTCATCACTCGGGCACGGAGCGATAGCGGCGATGACGCGTCCGGCCACGCTGCCGGAGAAAGAGCTTTCGCGAGTCCGGTGCGCCCCCTGCGTGCCCACATCACCACGAGGTCGCGCCGAGCTGGTGCGCGCCATCCGCGCGATCTGCTCGTGCGGCACCCGAGCAAGACGCCTGGCGCGCACCCCCGTCTTCCTCGCTTTCGCCACGAGCGCGTCGAGGTTCTTCTTCCCGTAGGCACGCGCGGATGACACCAGATCCTCATACACCTGGGGCGAGACATACCCGTCCCTGACTGGGCACGGTGGGCGTGAGCATGGAACCTCACCTCAGCCTTGTCTTGGCTCACCAGCCTTGCGCAGCCAGCCCGAGGCGCGCGAGAAGTCGGTGGGGTGAAGTATGCGGCGAATGCGGCTCATTGCCCGGCCTTTCGTGACCGTCTTCAGGACTGCAGTCCCGGCGATCAGCAACAGGGCGAGAAAGACCGTGCTCCCGGCGCGCCTCGCGCCGGGAGCGCCGCCCCACTGCCAGGCGGTGGGCGTCAGGACCACCACGCCACGCCAGCCAGCATGGCGAGGATCTCGCAGGACCGGCAGCGTCAGCACGCGCGTGCCGCCAAGTAGCTGTCGAGCTGAATCCGCCGCTGAGCATGGCCGGCATTATACCGGCCATGCTCCGCAAGGCCGCGCGCGTGGGCGCCGACACCGGCTGCCCGATCAGCACCCTCGCGCGCTCGCGCAGCGAGCCTATCCAGCGACGGGCGTCACGCCCGGCCGGCCAGCCTGAGCGATAGTGGGCCCGGGCTCGCCAACGAGCGGGCGCTCGAGCTTTTTCACCTCGTCGGCGCCGACGCTGAGCGTGATCCGGTCGCCGATCGATGCGATCACGCTCCCACGAACCCGGCGAGCACGGGGAGCAGCGGCATCCGTGTCGCGGCGCGTCGAGCTTTACGGAAGTATGTTCGGGGTTGCTCCACCGATTGGGGCGACTGCAATTCTTGCGGTGACCGGGCCAGGCGGGCTCTTCGCCCGGCTACGATCTGTGCTTGACGAACCGCTAAGCATAGGCGCGGTGGCATCCATGCTGCATTGAGAGCTTCTCGGCGCCGGCATGGAGATTCGTCAACTGGCTTCGCAAGAACTCCCCAAGAACAACACGGATACGGCTGGGAACTCCGACGGCTGTCACGAGAACTTATCTGGCGCGTCGGACGTCGCGCGCGAGGGCCCCGCCGCGCGGGCTCTTCCCTTCCTCGTGACCCGGGCATTCGCCGGCGCCGGCAAGGTGCTGCGAGCACGGTCAGCGGGGCCCAGTTCTGCCTTGTGCGCCAGGCAAGCGCGCTTTCAGGCATCTGCGCGGGAGCCCCTGCGAGCTCCATGGTGCCAGGACCGGCGGCGGTACCACTGCTGCACGAGGCGGTCCTTCAGAGGACTGGCCTGCTACAGGTCGTTGCCGGAGTAGGACTGGTTGAACGACTTGTTGCAGAGAGGGAAGTCCGGGACGATGTTCTTGAGCAGCGCATACGAGAGCGGCGGCCAGTTCAGGAAGGACGGATCCATCACCTTCACCCGATCAGAGCGCCCCACCGGGGCCGCCCATCACCCAGTGGATGATGGCTCCCCGCCAGCCCTCGACCATGCGAGAAAGCCGGCGCGAAGGCCGGGAGCGCGGAGCAGCGGCGCTGCCAGTGGGCCCGCGGGGAGCCGCTCCACCGCCTGACGGATCAGCTTGGCCGACTCCCGCGTCTCCTCCACGCGCACGAGCGTGCGCGCCTTGACGTCCCCGAGTCGAAGACGGGCACGCGGAAGGACAGGTCGCCGTAGGCCGCGAACGGGCGGTCCCGGCGGACGTCGGCGTCGATGCCGGAGGCGCGGGCGACGTAGCCGAGGACGCCGTGGTCGTGCGCGGTGCGGGTCGTCAGACGGCCGGTCCCCTCGAGCCGGTCCATCACGAGCGTGTTCTCGAGGGTGAGCCCGACGATCTCGTCGAAGTCGCGGAGCGCGGCCTCCGACCTCCGCGGGAACGGTCGAGTCCCGCCGGCAGGTCCGCCCCGACGCCGCCGGGGACGATGCCGCCGCGCAGCAGCCGGCTGCCCGTGAGCCGCTTGTTCAGGCGCAGGAGCCGCTCGCGGATGCGGAAGCAGTGGGAGTGCGCCACCGCGTACCCCGTGTCGTTGGCGATCATGCCGACATCGCCCACGTGGTTGTAGAGGCGCTCCATCTCGAGGAGCACGACGCGAAGGTAGCGCGCCCGCTCGGGCACCGTCATCCCGGCCGCCGCCTCCAGCGCCTGGCAGAAGGCGAGTGAATGGCCCACGGTGCGTGTCGCCGGAGATGCGCTCCGGCCAGCTCCACCCCGGCGGCGGGCTCGCGGCCCTCGAAGAGCTTCTCGGTGCCCTTGTGGGTGAAGTACAGACGCGACTTCATGTCGATGATCGTCTCGCCCACGACGCTGAAGCGGAAGTGGCCCGGCTCGATCACGCCGGCGTGGACCGGCCCCACCGGGATCTCGTACACGCCCTCGCCGCCCACCTCGGTGAACGGGAAGGCCCGCCCGTCGTCGGTGAACTCGCGCGGCGCCGCGTCCTTCCTCAGCGGGAAGTAGTCGGCGGGCCAGAACCCGTGGCGCACGAGGGGCCGGGCGTCGGGATGGCCCTCGGCGGTGATCCCGAAGAGGTCGTAGATCTCCCGCTCGAAGCGCGAGACGGGGTAGTAGAACGTGGCGAGCGAGGGGATCGTCGGGGCCTCGGCGGGCACGGAGGCGGTGGCGTGGAGGAACCAGTTCTCCCGAGCGGCCGCGAAGAGATAGTGGACCTCGAAGGCCCCGCGGTCCGCGCGCCGGTCGGCGGCGGCCATGAAGAGCAGCTCGGCGCCGAACCGCGTGCGGAGGAGGTCCGCCAGCGCCCTGATGCCGGCGGGGCGGACCGAGCAGTGGAGCTTCGTTGCCGCGCACCATGCGCACGTCGGCCACGCGGTCGCGGCGTCTGGGTCAGCACCTGCGCGAGCTCGGTCAGGCGGGTCATCGTTCGACGATCTCCACGATCCGTGTCAGCAGCACCTGCGAGCGGCACCGGCAGCGTGAGCCCGAGGACGACGAGAGCCACCATGCAGGCGCCGAGCGGGATCAGCGGCCAGGCGCTCCCCTCGCCCACCGTCACGCCCGCGGTGGGCGCGCCGTAGAGCATCCGGTTGAGGTGGCCGATCATCGAGACAAAGGCCACGGCGAGCAGCGCCAGGACGAGCCCCATCAGCCACGGCCGGCCCGCCGCGAAGCCAGCCCGAAACAGCGCGAACTCGGAGATGAAGAGGCCGAACGGCGGCAGTCCGACGACGGCCGAGCACGCCCTGCCGCGAACAGGCCCCCGTCCACGGCATGACCTTGAGAAGGCCCGACACCCGGCTGATCTCGGTCGTGCCATACCGATGGAGCACGCGCCCGGCGAGGAAGAACATCATCGACTTCGCCAGCGGTGTGGTTGAGCAGGTGCAGCATCGCGGCGAAGGTCCCGAGCGGTCCCAGCGCCAGCCCCACGCAGATCAGCCCGGTGTGCTCGATGCTGGAGTAGGCCAGCATGCGCTTGTAGTTGCGCTGGATCACCAGGCTGAATCCCGCGATGACGATGGAGAGCACACCGAGCGCGATGAAGAGGCCGTCCGTGAACCCCGTCCCCACCGCCGCGTTCACCACCGCCTCCCATCGGATCACCGCGTAGAGCGCGACCGCGAGCAGCACGCCGGACATCATGGCGGACAGCGGCGACGGCGCCTCCGAATGGGCATCCGGGCAGCCACGTGTGCATGGGCGCGAGGCCCGCCTTCGTGCCGTAGCCGATGAGGATGAAGACGAACGCGAGCTGGATCACCTGCGGATGAAGCGCGGGACGCCGAGGCCATCAGCACCGTCCAGTTCAGGGCCTCCTCCTGGCGGCCGGCCAGGTTGACGAAGTCGAAGTAGCCCAGCACCGTTCCCCGAAGGCGAGGGCGATGCCGATGGACCCGATCAGGATGTACTTCCACGAGGCCTCGACCGAGGCCTTCGTCACGTGGAGCGGGATGAGCATTGCCGACGAGATCGTGGTCGCCTCGATGGCGATCCACATGAAGCCGACGTTGTTCGAGGTCACGCGCGAACAGCATCGTGAAGGTGAACAGGTTGCCGAAGATGCGGAACCGCCGGGCCTGGGCGCCGTCGTAGCCGTCGTCCCCGGCCCATCCCCGGCCCGAGCCAGGCGGCCAGCGCGCCCACCACGCTCACGCACAGCGCAAGCAAGGTCGAGAGCGCGTCGGCCCGCAGGAACTCGCGGGGCCCCGAGGTCAGCACATCGCCCGCCAGGATGTGGCGCCACAGGGCCACGCCCGCCCTCAGGAGAGGAGGGATAGCACGGCATTCGTCCAGCCGACAAAGCGCCGGTAGGGCTTCACCGCCGCGGCGAGCAGCGCCGCGAGCAGCGGCGGGCCAAGGAGCATCGCGAAGGTGTTCATGCTCCCTCAGTGCCTCAGCTGATTGAGCTGTTCCACGTCGATGCTCTCGAAGGTCTCGTGGATCTGATAGATGAAGATCTGCATGACGAGGAAGCCCATGAGGACGTCCAGGAATACTCCGAGCTCCACGATCAACGGGATTCCGTAGGTCCCCAGCACCGCCAGCAGGGCGAGCCCATTCTCGAGCATCAGAAAGCCGATGACCTGGGTCAGCGCCTTCTTCCGGCTGATCACAACGAACAGGCTCACGAGCACCAGTCCCATCGCGAGCGGCATGCCCGCTCGCGTCGGTAGCTGACTGAGAGCAACGAGCGGCCGCGTGATGGCGTAGCCGAACAGCACGAGCAGGCCGGCAACCACCAGCGACGTCGCCGTGTTCACGTACGGCTCCAGCTCCCGCTCCGCCGCGAACCGGCGCGCCATTCGCTTCAAGAGCCGCGGGATCACCACCGCCTTGAGGAGGAAGAGCGGCGCCCGCGACCCAGTAGAGTTCGCGGTCGTCGCCGAAGTAGGCCACGATCGCCGTCACCACCGAGAGCACGGTGGACTGCCAGGTGAAGGCGCTGATGTAGGGCGGTGACGCCCCGCCGCCAGAGCAGGATGAGCCCGAAGATCAGCACCAGGCTCGAGCCGAGGACGCAGAGCTGGGGAAGGCGCCGTCCATCAGCCTACCTCAGGAGGAACGACGAGGTGACCGCGAGCAGCGCCAGCACGAACGAGGCGCTGAGCAGCTCGGGCACCCGGAAGAGGCGGAGCTTCGCGATCCGCGTCTCGAGTACGGCCACCGCCCCGCCAGGACCACGAGCTTGGCGAGCAGGCTGGCCACGGCGACGGCGAGCGTCGACGGTGTCATGGCCACGGACACGCCCCACGGGACGAAGAGGTTGCCGAGCAGCGAGAAGAAGATCAGGAGCTTGAGCGCCGCCGCCCACTCGATGAGGGCGAGGTAGCGTCCGGAGTACTCGAGGATCATCGCCTCGTGGATCATCGTCAGCTCGAGGTGCGTCGCCGGGTTGTCGATCGGGAGGCGCCCGGTCTCGGCGAGCGTCACGATGAAGAGCGCGCCGAAGGCGAGCAGGTGGCCGGGGCTCACGGCGGCCCCGGGTCGGCCAGCGGTGCGCGCCGCGATCTGGCCGAGGTTGATCGATCCGGCGCTCAGGGCGAGCGCGAAGATGGCCAGCGCGACGGTGGGCTCGGCGAGGGCGGCGACCGTCATCTGCGCGGCTGGCCCCCATCCCGCCGAACGGCGAGCCCGGGTCGAGCCCGGCGAGCGCGAGGAAGAAGGTGCCGAGCAGGAGGAGGTAGACGACGACCAGCAGGTCGCCGACCGCGTCGAACGGCAGCGGCACCGCGAGGATCGGCACGAGGACATGTGACCGCCACGGTGCTCGCAAAGACGATGAACGGGGCGGCCCGGAACAGCCAGGACGCGTTGCGCGAGACGACGACCTCCTTCTGGAACAGCTTGGCCAGCTCCCAGTACGGCTGCCAGACCGGGGCGCCGCGCCGATTCTGCAGGCGCGCCTTCATCCAGCGGATCAGCCCGACCAGACCAGGCGCCAGCAGGAGCGCCAGCGCCGCCTGGGTCAATTCGAGCACGTATCCGATCATCTCGACCACCTCGCCACGGTGAGCAGGACCAGGAGCGCCAGCGCCATGTAGAGCAGGTAGAGGTGCACCGAGCCGCCTGCAGACGGCGCACCCACGTGGCCGCGATGCCGAGGACGATGCAACAGCGGATCGTAGAGCACCCGCTCGAACCACGGGTGGATCTCGCTCCGGTACTCGATCGACTGCACGAAGTACTTCGACGCCGGGTGGAAGTCGATGGACAGGTCCCGGTCGGCCGGTAGAGCTCGGCGAAGACGCGCCGCAGCGGCTCGGCGAAGGCGGTGGCGGTGTACTCCATGCGCGGGGTCTGGGCCGATGCGGCCGCAGCCCACATGTGTCGCCCACGCGCAGCCTCCGGTCGGCGCCCAGGACCCGGAGCGCCAGGGGAACTGAGCGCCAGCAGCGAGAGCGAGCCCGAGCGCCAGCAGGGGGTGCCGACATCCGCCCGAAGCGGGCCCGTCATGCTGAGGGGTAGGGCCAGGGTGAATGCCACCGGGTGGGGGCGAGGCCCCTGAGCCCCGGCGAGGCTCGACGCGAGGACGGGACGACGGCGAACGGCGCCAGCCCCAGCGCCACGCACGCCACCGCCAGCATCGCCATTCCGGCCTGCATGGACCACGGGGCCTCGTGCGCGCGCTCAGCTTCGGGAGATCGCGGGATGGCGAGGAACGTGATCCCGAAGGCCTTGACGAAGCAGGCCGCGGCAAGGCCGCTGGTGAGCGCGAGCATGGCCACGGCGATCGGCATGATCACCGCGACCTCGGGCTGAGGGATCGCCGACCCGCCGAGCAGGGCCTGGAACACCAGCCATTCTGAGGCGAACCCATTGAGCGGCGGCAGCGCCGAGATCGCGCACGCCCCGAGGAGGAAGAAGAGCGCGGTGCGGGGCATCCGCGGATCAGCCGCCCAGCTCCTCCATGTTGCGGCGTGCCCGTCGCGTGGAGCACCGATCCGGCGCCCAGGAACAGCAGCCCCTTGAAGCACGCGTGATTGATCGTGTGATACAGGCCGCCGACGACACCGAGCGTGGCGAGCGCCGTCAGCTCCGTAGCTCTGGAACACCAGGCCCTGCCCCGATCCCGATGAAGATGATCCCGATGTTCTCGACGGAGTGATAGGCGAGCAGCCGCTTGAGGTCGTGCTCCATCAGCGCGTAGAGCACGCCGAGGAGCGCCGAGATCGGTGCCCACGGCGAGGACGAGTCTCGCCCCACCAGGCGGGCCCGCCCACCAGGTAGATCGATCGACGCGCAGGAGCCGTACACGCCCATCTTGATCACGACGCCGGACATCAGTGCCGACACGTGGCTCGGCGCGACTGGATGCGCCATCGGCAGCCACACGTGCAGCGGGACGACACCCGCCTTGGGTGCCGAAGCCGATCAGGCGCCAGCACGAAGCGCCGCGTCGCGACGCCGCCAGGAGTCAGGGACGCCGAGTCGCATCGCCGCGAAGGAGGTGGTCAGATCCCCGCGGACAGGGCAGAAACATCGCCACGAGGGCGGCGAAGCCGGCGTGCGTGACCGCGATGTACCAGTGCGCCGGCGCGGACCGTCCCCGGGCTGGTCGTGCCCGTAGAGCACCATGACGTAGGCCGACAGCGACATGGCCTCCCAGGCCATGAGGAAGGTCAGAGCGTTGTCGGCCGATGACCTGGACGCTCGAGAGACAGGAGCAGGACGTTCAGCATCGCGCCGAGCAGCCGGAGGGGAGTAGCGCCCCTCGTACGCCGCCGAGTAGCCGAAGCCGTACACGGTGACCGGCGGCGCCGACCACGCCGATGACGATGAGGAAGAACCCGCTCAGGCCGTCGATGCGAAGCGTGAACCCGGTCAGCGGCAGGAACAGCGCGCGTGAACGTCGGCGCGACCCGGTGCCGAGGCAGACGGCGCCCAGCCCCAGGCCCCCAGCGCGCCCGCGAGCCCGCAGCCGGCCGACGAGCGCGCGTCCGGGCGCTCCACGGGCACCGAGCGCGGCGGCCCCGGCCGGGTACGCGAACGAGCATCACCGCGAGCAGACGGACTCCGGCGTCATCTCATGCTCCCACACGAGGAGCAGCGTCAGGAGCCCCACCAGCGCAAGCACGAGGTAGGTCAGGTAGGCATGAACCGACCCTGACTGGATCGCGCGAGCCCAGACGGCGCTGACATCGCATCCAGTCGACGAGCGGGGCGTAGAGGTAGCGCTCGAACCAGGGACGATCTGCCTGGTACTCGATGGATTGCATGAAGCCCAGAGCGCGAGCAGGAACACGGTAGGCGTTGCGCGTGGCCGGCGAGCGCCCCGCGGCCGCGCGCAGGGCACCGAAGGCGGTTGTGTCCGCGTGCTGGCGAGGATCAGGAACGCCGCGAGCACGAGTGCCAGGCCACCGTGCGTCATGGCGGGAGATACCAGCCGCCCGCGTGGATCGGATCTGGCCTCGTTGGTCTCCGTCATACGAGGAAGTACATGAGCTGAGAGACATGCCTTCCCACATCAGGAGGAACGTCAGCACATTGCCGGCGCAGGGACCAGGCTCACGGTGAGAGGAAGAGGTTCAGCATGGCGCCGAGGAGCCGCAGGAATAGCGGCCCTCGTAGGCCGCGGAGTACTGCGGCGCCGTAGATGCCGCACGGAATGGCGACGAGCCCGACGACGGCGAGAAACATGGCACCCAGCGCGTCGAGCCGGAAGGCGAGGCCGTCCGCGACCGAGTAGGAGTGCGGGCGCCTCGAGGGCGAACGGCGCCCGGTCTGGCGAAGACCGCGAGGGCGAGGGTGAGTCCCGCCCTCCGCCCACCAGCCTCCCGCGCTCCCGTCGCGGGGCTCCCGCGGCGCACGGCGCGGCTCCTGCGGGGACAGGACGGCGGCGGCCGTCCCGGAGCGCGTAGCCCGCGACCATGAGGAAGAACAGGAGGGGGATCACCGGGGCTACCTGAACGTGGATGACGTCGGGGCGGGCGGCCGGGCCTCTTCGCGCGAGCGCTCACCGGCGGCCGATCGCGGTGGGAGGGGATACCCTGGAGGATGGCGACCGGCCTGGCAGGGCAATCCGCTCGACGAAGACGTCGACGGGGGATGATCTTGGATCCACGCCAGCCGTGGCCACGGCGTGAGCTGCCCTCTGAATACGCCGCAGGTCCGCGCGCAGTCCCCCACCGCCACCACCAGCTTGGGCGCTGGCGTGGCTTCGTAGGGTCTTCTCACGAGCGGCACGGCCATGTCGCGGGTCACCGGGGCCTGTCACCAGGAGCATGTCGGCGTGACGGGGCGAGGCCACGAAGTGGACGCCGAAGCGCTCGCCGTCGTACACGGGGGCTGGCGAGCCCGGTGATCTCGAGCTCACACCCGTTGGCACGAGTCCCGCATCGACCTCTCCCGGATCGCTGCCAGCGCGGGGCCGTGAACAGGCGCCGGGGCCCGCGCATCGACCCCGTGCAGAAGGTGGACGACCCTCGCCCCGCCGGGGGCAGGGGCTCGGTGGCGAGGCCGACCCGGGAGTGATCTCTGGAGAAGAGAGCGGCATCCTAAAGGGCAGGCGGCAGGGTACTCCCGGCGCAGCTCGCGGAGCATCGCCTGCGTGCCGATGAGGTGGTTGTCGAAGATCCGGCGGGTGATCGCCAGCAGTTCCCCAAGGCGGCATCACGCACGGTACACCGCAACGGCGGCGCCTCCTGCGGGTGTCGACGATGTTCTTTGGGCCCGGAGCACCGCAAGCTGCTGCGAGACGGTTGGCTGGCTCGAGGCCGAGAGCCTCCTGAGCTCGTGGCATCGCTCCGCTCGCCCTGGATGAGGATCTTCGAGGATGCGGATGCGGAACCGGAAGTGCGCTGAGAAGCCTTGAAGAACTCCGCTTTGAACGCCTGGAGCTGCCCACCGAGTGGCGCTTGTTGCATGTGCTTTCCTATATATGTTGATATATGCGTCGTGTCAAGCCGGACACGTCCTTTAAACTTCCGCGACCTGGCGCGGGGCCAGACGCTGGTGGTCGATGGCGGAGCGCAGATGCACTGACCAGCAGGCACCGTTGACAAACATCAGGAAGGGCGCGCAGACTTGGCGGCGACCTGGGTGCAGATTCGAAGCGAGGTACTCATGCACCTCTACGGGGCTGCCACGCGCTCCTTCTATGGACCCGCTGAGTGTAGACATCGGCAGCAACGATCCTGTCGTAGTCCTCCGCGCCAATTACAGCGTCGAAATCGCGAACCCGTTGAAGACTGAATCGCATTTCGCCACGGGCCGGTGTGTCAGGAGGGAAGGCCATGGGTGTCGTAGCGATTTCGCAGGTCTTGGGAAGTCTGGGCGACGACATCGGGCGCAAGCTGGCTGAGGCTCTCGGCTACAGGTTCGCCGATCGCGAGGTCATCGCAGCCGCCGCGGAACGATTTGGCGAAGGGATGCTGAACCTCATCCACGTCACCGAGGAGAAGCCCAGTCTCGTGGAGCGTTTCAGGACGAGCGACCGCCACTACGTGACTGCGGTAGAGGGAATCCTGCTGGAGATGGCAGCGCATGACAACGTCGTTCTGTGCGGTCGCGGTGCGGCGTTCGTCCTCAGCAGGGTGTCCCACGTTCTCCGGGTGCGCGTCACGGCTCCGGAGCACGTGCGCTCCCAGTGGGTGCAGCAGCACGACGGGCTCGTCCACGAGTCAGCGCTCAATCTCGTGCGCCAGATGGACCACGAGCGTGCCGCACGCATCAGGTTCCTCTACCACGTCGACTGGGACGATCCGCTGCTCTATCACATCGTATTGAACACCGAGCAGATCTCGGTCGCGCGCGGCGTCCAGATCCTGCGCGCAGCGCTCGAGGACCCGCGGTTCTCCTCAACGCCCGAATCTCAGCAGAAGCTAACCGATCAGAGCATCGTCGCGCAGGCCAAGACGGCGCTGCTCGTGAACCCGGTGACACGTTCGTGTCAGCTCGTCGCGACGGTCAACCGCGGAGTTCTGATGATCAGCGGCATCGTGGAGCGGAATGATCAACGGTTTGCCGCGGACGAAGCCGTACGAAAATTCCTGGCGTCACCGGCGTGCTGAACGAGATCGCCGTGCGTCCGCGCGTGTCAGCGCGTGGGTGTTTGAGGGCATTCGACCCGCCGGGTTGCCCGTCGAGGACGACCGTTGATGAGGCCCGCGGCCTGGTCGCGCTCGCGCCAAGTGGGGCTCGGTCCTGCACGTGGCGCGAGCACGACTTCGGATCACACTCGCCCTCCTGGTAGGTCGTGCTGCCGCGCGCACATCAGGGCGTCGACTAGCAGCAGGCGGCACGCTGGAAACCGCCCTCCTGTCTGGCCGCGTAGCGCATCAGATCATCTGCTACGCGCGAGACAAGCGCATCGGCCTCATCGTCCTCGACACTCACGGGCGCACGGGCGTGAGCTCACGCCCCCGGGCAGTGCGTGGCCGAGTGGGGGTGCGGCTCGCGCCGTGCCCTGTCCTCACGATTCCAGCGACTGTGGGCGAGGCTGGCAACCTCGTGCCGCGCTAGGCGGTCGGAACCGACGAGCTGCCCATCGAGGCGGGCCGGCTACTTCACGACGAGGACGGGCACGGTGGCGAGCCGGAGCGCCCCGTCGGCCACGCTGCCGAGGAGCACGCGGGCCAGGCCGCCCGTTCCGCGCGCGCCCAGCACGAGCAGGTCGGCGCGCGCCTCCTTGACCGCCTCGGAGGATCTCGGCCAGCGGCACACCCGTGCGCACGCTCGCCTGGGCCCGCCAGCCCCCTTCTCCATCGTGCGGACGGCGGCCTCGGCCCAGCGCCGCGCGGCATTGAGTCGCGCGCGCTCGAGCTCCGCCGCCGCGCCGGCGAGGCGGCTGCGAATGGAGGCCGGCAGGAGCGCCATCGAGGGCGGGCGCACGGGCTCGACCACGGACACGACGGTCACGCGTCCGCCCGCCGGCGGAGCCAGGCGGGCGGCGAATGCGGCGGCGCGGCGAGAATGGGGCGAGCCGTCGACCGCCGAGCACGATCGAGCGCAAGCCCGCGCGGCCCGCCATCCCCGGCCTTATCGGGATCCGCGCTTGGGCTTCGGGGCCGTCCGCGCGTTGTCCGCCTTGCGACGGGCGCCCTCGCGCTCCACCGAGGCAGCCTCGGTCGGCCGATTGGATTTCTTGTTCTTCCCGACGCTCTTTCGAATGCCCATGGCGCTTCTCCTATTCCATGCGTGCTCGCGCGTCCACGGCGACCACGCCGTCGGGACCGGCCACGAGCGGATCTCACTTCCAGCTCCGCCACGTCCGTCGCATCGACGGCGAGCTGCGCGAAGCGGCAGATGGCCTCGGCGAGCCGATCCTTGTTCACCGGCGGCTCCCCGTGCGCCGTCGAGCAGGGGGCCATCCTGAGCTCAGCGAGCATGTCGAGGGCCTCGCATCGGTCGAGGGGACAGAGTCGCGCGGCCGTGTCCTTGAGGACCTCGACGTAGATCCCGCCGAAGCCTACCACGACCATGGGGCCGAACTGCGGATCCCTGATCATCCCCAGCAAGAACTCCACGCCATGCGGAGCCATGGGCTGGACGAGCACGCCGTCGATGCGCGCCTCGGGGCGCGCCGCGCGCACACGCGCGAGCATGGCCAGTCGTCGCCGCCGCGACCTCGGATGGCGCCTGAAGGCCGAGATGCACTCCGCCCACCTCCGTCTTGTGGCTGATGTCCGGGGAGCGCAGCTTGAGCGCCACGGGAAGCCGAGGCGCTCGGCGGCCGAGGCCGCCTCCTCCGCCGTCTCCACGGCTTGCGATGGCAGGACGGCAATCCCGTAGCTCGTGAGCACGGTCTCGAGTCTCGACATGCCGAGCGCTGGGCAGCCTGCTGGCGCGCACCCCCGCGACCGCGGCGGCCGCCGCGTGCGCCGCGCACGGCCGGACGAGCGGGCTCGGCCCGCCTGCCCGCGCCGCTCCCAGAGCCTGGCCATGCCGGCGAGCGTCCGCACCGCGGGCTCCGGGAAGGGATAACACGGGATCCCCGGCCTCCTCGAGCGCGCGCACGCCCGGCGCGACGCGCGCCGCCGACGAAGGCGGCGGCGACCGGAATGCTCCAGCCCCGGGTCGCGACGATCACCGCCCGCGCCACCCCGAGGGCGTCGGTCGCCGCCTGGGCCGGTGAGCATCACGAGCGCGGCATCCGCGGCGGCGCCGCCGATGGCGTGCAGTGCATGGCTATAGCGCGTGGCATCGGCGTCGCCCACGAGGTCGACGGGATTGGCGAGGCTCGCCGTCGGCGGCAGCGCGGCGGCAAGCCGGTCGCGCACCGGCGCCTCGAGAGCGGCGTCGACCTCGAGTCCCGCATCCGCGCGCGGCATCGGTCGCGACGATGCCGAGCCCGCCCCCGTTGGTCACGACGAGGAGCCGGCGGCCGCGCGGGCAGGGGCTGGCTCGCGAGCCCGCGCGCGACGTCGAAGAGGCTCCTCCACCGTACCCACGCGAAGCGCCCCCGCCTGCTTGACCGCCGCGTCGAACGCGCGATCGGAACCCGCCAGCGCGCCGGTATGCGAGGAGACGGCGCGGGCGCCCTCCGCGGAGCGCCCCGTCTTCAGCAGCACGACCGGCTTCACCGCCGCCGCCGCGCGCAGGGCCTCGAAGAAGCGCCGGCCGTCCGCCACGCCCTCGATGTAGCCGGCGATGACGCGCGTCTCGGTGTCCGCCGCCACCGCGTCGAGGACATCCGCCTCGGTGATGTCGGCCTGGTTGCCGAGGCTCGCGAAGAGCGAGAAGCCCATGCGGCGCTCGCGCGCCCAGTCGAGGATGGCGACGGCGAGCGCGCCGGAGTGCGAGACGAAGGCGATGCCGCCCGGCTCCGGCATGCCCGGGGCGAACGTGAGGTTGAGGCCGCGCGACGGCCGGATCCAGCCGAGACAGTTCGGCCCGAGGACGCGGATCGGCTGATCGCGGAGCCACGCGCGCAGCTCGGCCTCGCGCGTCCGCCCCTCCTCGCCCGCTTCCCGGAAGCCCGCTGAGATCACCACTGCGCCGGCCACCCCTTGGCGACACACTCCACGAGCGCGGGCAGCACCGCAGGCGCGGCACGGTGATCACGGCGAGGTCCACTGCGCCCTCGACGGCGAGGATCGACGGCACCGACCGGATCCCCTGCACCACGTCCGCACGCGCATTGATCGGGACGATCCGCCCCGCGAAGCGCCCCGCGCGCAGGTTGGCGAGCACGCTGCCTCCCACCTTGAGGGGTCGCGGAGGCGCCGATCACCGCGACGCTGGATGGATCGAGGAAGGGCGCGAGCGTGGGGCGCGTCACCTTGCCGCCCCCTGCGCAAACCAGAGGAGCGACTCGAGCGCATCGGCGAGGGTGAGGATCCCGACGATCTCGTCGCCGTCCCGCACCGGGAGCGATCCGATCTTCATCTCGAGGAGCACCCGCGCCGCCGTCGTGACCGGCGCCTCGGGCGCGACGGTCACGGGGTCCTCGGTCATGATGCGGCTCACCGGCGCGGACAGGAGCGCCGGCGCCACGTCGCCCACGAGGCGCCCCAGGTCCCGGCTGGAGAGGATGCCGGTCAGGCGGTCGCCCTCCATCACGAGCAGGTGGCGAATCTCCGCGCTGTGCATCAGCGCCACGGCCGCGCCGATCGGCGAGTCCGCCTGCACGGCCGCAGGCTTCCGGGACATCCAGTCCCGCACGGCTCTGCCGCGGTCCACTGCGTGGCTCAGGCCGGCCCGCGGACGGTCAGCACCGGACAGGGTGCGAGCCGGACCACGCGATCGGCCACGCTGCCGAGGAGGGCTCTGCTCATGCCCCTCGTCCGTGGGTGCCGATCACCAGCAGGTCCGCGAGCTCGTCCGTGGCGAGCGCGACGATCTCCTCGTGCGGCACCCTGGTGCGGAGCACCGGCCGCACCTTGAGGCCGGCCGCCGCCCCCTGCGCGGCCCACTTGTCGAGCTCCGCGTGCCCCCAGATCCGGGCCGTCTCGTACACCTCGCGCACCCGATCCATGTTGAACGGGCTCTGCTCCACAGCGGGCTCTCGACGAGCACGTGGATGGGGATCAACTCCGATCCGAAGGCGCCGGCGAGTCGCCGGGCCAGCGCCCAGGCTTCATGGGAGCACGTCGAGAAGTCCGTCGGCACCACGATGCGATAGAAGCCCTCGCTCTTCATTTGGATTCCTCCTCGCCCGCGACCGCGCACGGTGAGGACCGGGCACTTGGCCGTCCCGAGCACGCGAGCCGCGACGCTGCCCATGAACAGCCGGCCCAGTCCCGGAGCGGCCGTGGGTGCCGATCACGATGAGGTCCGCGCCCTCGCGCCGGGCGATACGGACGATCACCTCCGCGGGCACGCCCTTCACGAGAGTGCCCGTCGTCGCGATCCCGGCGCGCTCGGCCTGGCTCACGGCGGCGGCGAGCCGGCGCTCGGCGTCCCGCCGCGCCCTGGCCTCGAGCCCGAGCCAGCTCCCGGGCAGGTCGCCGCCGACGAAGGGCGAGGGCGGCATCATGACGTGCAGGACGACGAGCCGCGCTCCATCGCGGCGCGCAAGATCGAGCGCCGAGGCGAACGCACGGCGCGACGCGGCCGAGAAGTCCGTCGCGACGACGATCTTGCGCATGGCCCCTCCCCGGGTTGTCCTGCCGTCGCTCACCTCAGCGAGCCCAGGTAGGTAGCGAGGGCCTTGGCCTCGTCGTCGCTCAGTCCGATCTTCGGCATGTGCGCGGTCGGCCGCTGGGACGCGGGATCCTTGAGCCATTTGGTGAGGTAGCCCACGTCGTGCTTGGCCCCGACATGCGACAGGTCTGGAGCGATACCCTGCGTGCCGAACTTGCCCACAGTGTGGCAGCCGTAGCAGCCCTGCTCCTTGAAGAGTCCCTCTCCCTTGAGCACGAGGGCCGCGTCCTGGCGCCAGCGCCAGCGCGCGGCGGCGAAGAGCGCGACCGACGACCGGAACGATGCGCCATACGCCCGTCATCACTGCCTGGCGGCCAACCCTGTCCTGTCTCATCGAAACGTGTCTCCTTTCACGCCGACTGCACTCGCTGCGCCGTGCCTCGATCAACGGCTTGTGTTGAGCAACCAGCATGCCACAGAGAGATCCCTGCCGAATCAATCCGTTGGGCTGCGAGGGTCACGCGGATGAGCAGCGATACCCGTCCCGTGTGGGCGGCAGCGCCCTGACGCGCCGACCCCGATGCCTCACATCGGGTAGCGGCGATAAAACCAGCGCTTCACGACCTCCACCAGGCCGAGATAGGTCACGATCATGACGAGCAGGGCGCCGAAGAAGAGCGGCGGCAACGGCGCGAAGCCGAGGATCGGCGCGAGCGGCGTGAACGGCAAGAGCGCGCCCACGGCCGCACATGCAACCACGCTCCAGGCGAGGGCTCGGCTCGGCCGGCTCGCCCACGGCCGGTCGGCGGTGCGGATGACGAAGATGACCAGGGTCTGGGTGGCCAGCGACTCGACGAACCAGCCGGTGCGGAAGAGCGGCGCGCTCGCGTGGAAGACGCCCAGCATCACCGCGAACGTCACGAAGTCGTAGATCGAGCTGAGCGGCCCGATCAGGAGCATGTAGCGCCGGATGAAGGCCTACGTTCCAGCGCTTCGGCTTCAGCATGTAGGTGCGGTCGACCCGGTCCGACGGAATGGCCACCTGCGAGACGTCGTACAGGAAGTTGTTCAAGAGAATCTGCATCGGCAGCATGGGCAAAAATGGCAGGAACAGCGAGGCCCCCGCCATGCTCAGCATATTGCCGAAATTCGAGCTGGTGCCCATCAGCACGTACTTCATGATATTGCCGAAGCTCCGCCGGCCTTCCACCACCCCGTCGTGGAGCACCGCCAGCCGCTTCTCGAGCAGGATGATGTCGGCGGCGTCCTTGGCGACGTCCACGGCGTTCACCACCGAGATGCCGACGTCCGCCGAGCGGAGCGCGGGCGCGTCGTTGATGCCGTCCCCGATCACGCCGACCACGTGGCCCCGCGCGTGCAGCGCCCGCACGATGCGATTCTTCTGGATCGGCGAGACGCGGGCGAAGACGGCGGTCCGCTCGGCGGCGGCGGCCAGCGCGGGGTCGGACATGCGCTCGATGTCGCCGCCCAGGAGCACCACGCCGGCGTCGAGCCCGACCTGGGAGCAGATCTTCTGCGTGACGAGCTCGTTGTCGCCCGTGACGATCTTGACCTCGATCCCGTCGGCCCGCAGCGCGGCGAGCGTCTCCGCCACACCCTCGCACGGGGATCGAGGAAGGCCGCGAAGCCGACGAAGACGAGCTCGCGCTCGTCGGCCACCGCGTAGCCGGGCTGCGCCTCGACCTGGCGGTACGCCACGGCAAGCGCGCGGTACCCCTCGGCGCTGAGCCGGTGGAAGAGGTCGTCGATCGCCGCCCGCGCCGGCGCGTCGAGCGGCGCCGCCAGCGCCGTCGAGCCTCGGCCGAAGCGCAGCGGGGCAGCACGCTCTCCGGCGCGCCCTTGGTGATGAGCAAGCGCCGCCGGCCGTCCTCCACCACCACCACCGACAGGCAACGGCGCTGGAAGTCGAACGGGATCTCGTCGACCGCGTGTACTGGGCGACGGCCGGATGCTCGTGGCGGAGGATGGCCTCGTCCATCGGGCTCTGGAGCCCGGTCTGGTAGACGCTGTTGAGGGCGGCGAGCCGGATCACGGTCTCGTCGCTCTCCCCGCGCAGGTTGACGTGCCGGTCCACCGAGATCCGCCCTTCCGTGAGCGTGCCCGTCTTGTCGCTCAGCAGGATGTCCATGCTGCCGAAGTTCTCGATGGCGGCGAGCTGCTTGACGATGACCTTCCGCCGCGCCATCCGCACCGCGCCGCTCGCCAGCGTCACCGAGACGATCATGGGCAGCAGCTCGGGCGTGAGCCCCACCGCGAGCGCCACCGAGAAGAGGAAGGACTCGAGCAGATCGCGCCGAAGCAGCGCATTGACGAGAAAGGCGAAGAGCACGAGGAACATCACGACCTGGAGGATGAGGAAGCCGAAGCGGCGGGTGCCGCGCTCGAACTCGGTCTCGGGCGGGCGCCCCACGAGGGCGGCGGCCGACGCGACCGAACTCCGTCGACAGGCCCGTCCACACCACGAGGGCGGTGCCGAGGCCGCTCACCACCGAGGTCCCGCGGAACACGGCGTTGACCGCGCTGCCGAGATCCGCTGCGCCCTGCCCCTCCGGCTCCGCGTGCTTCTCGCGCGGCAGCGATTCACCCGGTGAGCGCCGCCTCGTTGACGAAGAGGTCTTTCGCCGACAGCAATCGGGCATCGGCGGGCACGAGGTCCCCTGCCTTGAGCTGACCACGTCGCCCGGCACGACCTCCCGACCGGCCGCTCACAGGGCGCACCGTCACGCAGCACGAGCGCCGTTTGCCCGACCTGCTGGCGGAGGCGGTCGGCGGCCTGCTGGGAGCGGTACGCCAGCGTGAAGTTGAGCGCGACGCTCAGCGCGAGCATGAGCGCGATGATCACCGCGCTCGCCACCTGGCCGAACGCCGCGGAGACGGCGCTCGCCACGACGAGGATCAGGACGAGCGGGTTGGCGAAGTAGTGGCCGATCTCACGCAGCGCCTCGAAGCGCCGCGGCGGACGGAGCTCGTTCGGCCCCCAGCGCGCGAGCCCGCGCCCGGGCCGCGTCCGACGACAGGCCGCGCTCCGAGGCCGCCGAGCCCCTCGATGGTCTCCGCCAGGCTCCGGGTCCAGAAGGGGCGCCCCGCAGGCTCGCGTCGAGACTCAGCACGGGCTCACCGCCTCGATCATCCCTTTCCCTCCGATGATCCTCGACAGAGCAACGCGAATGCCACCGGCCGAGGTCAATGAGATCAGGCCGTTATGGCTGCGGTCGTCGACCCATCCCCCATGCCCCGGGGCGCGGATGCCTCACCCCAGCGCCAGCGATCCGCGCGATCAACCTCGCGATCGCAAGTGCCGCCGCAGCCGCTGCTTGAACAACCGCAAGCCGATTCCGTCCTTGACGATCCCTCATCGCTGGAGCAAGATTGCCCCGAATTCGGAACCATTCGCTGAACCTTCCCGACGAAGTGAGGAGGAGGCGCAATGGCGAATCAGCAGGACCGCAGTTGGCCACTGGCCCGGGCGGCGGCCTACCTCGTGCTGGCTCTCATGGCGGCGGCGACACTGTACGGCGGGTGGATCGCCCTGACGAACTTCCACCGGATCGGCGTATGAGCGCGGCCCCATGCTGGTGATGCTCTCGCTCGGCGCCCTGTGCGCGGCGCTGGCGCTGCTGAGCGCGCACCTTCACCTCGCCGCCCTCGCCGACGCGCTCGCCGTCGGCGGAGCCCTCTGCGGGCTCATGGGGTTCGTATCAGCGGCCGGCTTCACCATCCGTCGCGCGCGGCAACTTCCCACGAGATCGGCCCGCCGATGACGAGGCGGGGGACCCGGCTCTTCTTCTTCGTCAGCACGCTGGCCAGTGCGGCGATCTTCGTGGGTCTCACCGTCGACAGCCACCGGCAGTTTCCGAAGCTGACGCACACGTCCGCGATCGACGCGTCGGTCGTCGCCGGCAAGAACGTGTGGCACCGCAAGAACTGCATCAACTGTCACACGCTCCTCGGCGAGGGCGCGTACTATGCGCCCGATCTGACGCAGATCACCACCCAGCGCGGCGCGGCCTACCTCCAGGAATTCCTGAAGGACCCGTCGAAGTTCTACTCGGAGGAGAGGGACGGCCGGCTCATGCCGAACCTCAAGCTCTCCGATGCGGAGATCAACAACGTCATCGCGTTCCTGACCTGGGTGAGCCGGATCGACACCCAGGGTGGCCGCCGCGGCCGATCCTCGTGAAGGGCTCCGCGATACCCGGGGCCAATATCGGCGCTCCTCCGGCCACGGCAGCATCGAACAATCCCGCGGAGCTCGGGCGCGCGCTCTTCAACGGGACACCACCGGGGTGCGCCGCATGCCATTCCATCGCTCCGGGCGTGAACATCGTCGGACCAACCCTGGCGGGCATCCCATCGACGGCCGCCGCGCGGCATTCGCGCCAGCGACTACCATGGGCAGGCCAAGGACGCCGCCGGCTACATCCGCGAGTCCATCGTGAATCCGAACGCGCACGTCCTCCAGGGCCCGACCTACTCGGCGGGCGGTCGTTCGCTCATGCCGCCCGACTACGGGGAGACCCTGAAGGCCGAGCAGATCGACCAGATCGTGGCTTACCTGCTCACCCTGAAGTGAGAGGACTCGCGCCATGAGATACCGCTCGCAGTCGGTCGCCTATCCCTACTTCGTCGTGGCGCTCCTGCTGTTCGGCCTGCAGATGGTCTTCGGGCTGCTGGCCGCCGCGAAGTACCTCGGTCCGGACCCGCTCCTCGGCATCCTGCCCTTCGACGTCGTGAAGGCCATCCACACGAACCTGCTGCTCGTATGGCTCCTCACGGGCTTCATGGGCGCGACGTACTACCTGGTGCCCGAGGAGTCCCGCGTCGAGCTCTCACAGCGTCCGCCTGGCGTACGTGCAGCTCGTGATCTGGACCGCCATGGGCGTCACCGCCGTCGTGGGCTACGTGTTCGGCTGGACAGCCGGGAACAAGCTGCTGGAGCAGCCGCTTCCCTCAAGATCGTGATCGTCGTCGTGATGCTGATGTTCCTCTACAACATCGGCATGACGATCCGGGCGGGCGGCCGGCTCACGACGACCGAGGGGGTGCTGGTCGGCGGCCTGGCCTGCACGGCGCTCCTCTACCTTCCCTCGCTCCTGAGTTCGACAACTACACGGTGGCCGTGTTCTACCGGTGGTGGACGGTGCACCTCTGGGTCGAGGGCGTCTGGGAGATGATCCAGGGCGGGCTGCTCGCCTACCTCTTGATCCGTCTCTCCGGGGTCGACCGCGAGGTGATGGAGAAGTGGCTCTACGTGATCGTCGGCCTCACGTTCATCTCCGGGATCCTCGGCACCGCGCACCACTACTACTGGATCGGGGTGCCCCGGTACTGGCTGGCCCTCGGGGGCTTCTTCAGCGCGCTGGAGCCGCTCTCGTTCTTCGCCATGGCGGCCTACGCCTACTACGCGATGCGCCGCTCCGGGCCCGCCCATCCCAACACGCTCGCGCTGCACTGGACCATCGGGAGCGCCATCTTCTCGGCGCTCGGCGCGGGGCATCCTCGGGCTCGCCCACACGTGGCCCGCGGTGAACAAGTGGACGCACGGCACGCTCATCACGGCCATGCACGGTCACATGGCCTTTTTCGGCGCCTACGTGATGATCGTGCTCGCGATGATCACCTATGCCCTACCGGGTCTCACAGGACGCAGCGAGGACTCCCGACAGACCGCGGTGGGAACCCTGGCGTTCTGGCTTCAGGTGAGCGGGATGTTCGGGATGACGATGGCCTCGCCGCGGCGGGCATCACGCAGACGTACCTGGAGCGTATCCTGAGCATCGGCTATCTCGACACGCAGCTCAAGCTCCAGGTCCACTTCCTGATGCTCATGGCCACGGGCGCGCTCTTCGTCGCCGGTGTCGCACTCTTCCTCTGGGACTTCTTCTTCCTCGCCGGCCACCCCGTGGAAGCCGGGAAGGAGGAGCCAGTGCGCCCGGCCGCGCCTTCCACCGTCTGAGCCCGCCGGCCATGGATCGCGCGGTACCGGGCCCGGGGCTACCGGTGCCGTCCGCTCTCCTCGACGGTGTGCGTCCGCCGCCGCTCCAGGAGCCGTTCTACCTGCCGGTGGGCCGCGAGGTGGCCATCTTCGAGGCCTGTCACGCGAGCCGCCTCCCGGTCATGCTCAAGGGTCCGACCGGCTGCGGCAAGACCCGCTTCGTCGAGCACATGGCGTGGCGCCTTCGCCGGCCGTGGGTCACGGTCGCCTGCCACGACGATCTCTCCGCCAGTGACCTCATCGGCCGCTACCTCGTGCGGGCGAGCGAGACGGTGTGGCAGGACGGACCGCTGACGCGGGCGGTGCGGGCGGGGCGCCCTCTGCTATCTCGATGAGATCGTCGAAGCGCGCCAGGACACCGTGGTCGTGATTCACCCATTGACCGACGACCGGCGGGTATTGCCCATCGACAAGACAGGCGAGACTCATCGAGGCCCCGCCCGGATTTCAGCTCATCGTCTCCTACAACCCGGGCTACCAGCACGTCCTCGAGGACCTCAAGATCAGCACGCGCCAGCGCTTCGTCGCGCTCGAGTTCGACTTCCCGCCGCCCGAGCTCGAGACACGCATCGTCGCGCGCGAAGGCGGCGTGGATCGCGCGAGGGCCACCGAGCTCGTCATGCTGGCGGGCCGGCTCCGGCAGCTCCGGGACCGCGGGCTCGCCGAGGTGCCGAGCACGCGCCTCCTCGTCGCGGCCGCGCGGCTCATCGCCCATGGCGTATCGCCCGGAGACGCCTGTCGCACGGCCGTGGCCGCGCCCTCACGGATGAGGCCGATCTCCTCGCCGCCATCCACGACGTGATCGCCGCCGTGCTGTAGCGCTCGCCGATGGCGGAACCGGAAGGCCTGCTGGTCGAGGGCGCACGCCTGGCGACCATCGCGGCGCGCGATCTCTGGTGGCGCCTGGCGCCGCCACGCGAGCGCACGATGTTCCCCCTCGTCCGGATCCGGCAGCGGCTCGAGCTGTTCCTGGGCGCGCTCTACGTCGGGGCGCCATCGATCCTGCCCGCCGACCCACCGCCCGCTCCCACGTGGCTCGCTCGACTCACGGGCGCGCGCCCCGCCACCTCACGCGCCAGACTGCGACCGCCGCGACCGACGGCGCGCACATCTGGCTCCCGCGAGCGGTCGAGTCCTCCGCGGGCGAAGCCCGAGCCGTCGAGCACCTATCGGCTGCTCGCGGTCGAGATGGCGGCGCGTGCCGACCGCGGCACGCCACGCCACGCGCCGCCCAGGGATCCGATCCGCTCGTGCGAGACCTGTACCTCCTGGCCGAGGCGGTCACCATCGACCGGGCGATCGGCGAATCCTTTCCGGCCTCGCACCGGACCTCCACGCCGCGAGGCGTGCGGCGCTCGACGAGCGTCCCCCGCTCGATCGACTCACCCCCGTGGAGCGTGCCGTCGAGCGCATGGTGCGCGACGTCCTGCGCACGGAGCTCAGGGCGCCCGTTCGCGACGTTTTCGTCATGACGACGCCGTCCGAGTCCAGCGCCTGGGCGCGAGAGACGGCCCTGCGTGCCCGAACAGAGGGCGGCCGGTATCAGGGGTATCGCGACGGTGTCGCTCTGGGGGCACGTCGTGCGCGAAGCTGGCGAGAGGCGCACCGGGCTCGGACGATGACGGTGCATCGCGGCCTGCGCGCCTCAGGAGCGCACCGCTACGCCGTCGGCCCCAGGTCCGTGAGCCCGACGACGACGAGGACGACGAGCGCCCCGGGACGTGGATGGTGCGCCTCGACGATCCCATGGAGGGCGCCGAGGATCCGATGGGGCTACAGCGTCCTGCCGACCGCGACGAGTCGCCCGACCCGCGAGATCTGTCCGACTCCCTGTCCGAGCTGCCCGAAGCGCGGATCGTGCGCACGCCGGGCTCGCCGCGTGAAGTGCTCGAGAGCGATGGCGCGAGTGCTGCGCGGGCGGCCTTGTCTCCCGAGCGCCGCTCGGCCGGCGCCGGTGTCATCTATCCAGAGTGGGACTACCGGATCGGCGCCTATCGTGCCCACGGTGCGATCGTACGGCCCGGCATCGCTGACGCCGGTGCCGCTGACTGGGTTGACCGCGTCATGGGCCGCCACGCGACCCTGGTACGCCAGATCCGCCGTCGCTTCGACGCTCTCCGGCCCCGCCGCGTGCGACTGAGCCGCCAGACCGGATGGAACGGAGCTCGACCTCTCGGCCTACGTGACGGCCTTCGCCGACTGGCAGGCCGGGCAGTCCGGGAGGACCGCTTCTACACCGCGGAGCGACCGGCGCGGCGCGATCTCGCGATCGCGCTGCTGATCGACACCAGCGAATCGACCGACGGCTGGGTCGATGGCAGTCTTCGAATCGTCGATGTCGAGAAGGAGGCCCTCGTCGTCCTCATCGAGGCGCTCGACGCTCTCGGGGACCGGTACGCCGTTCTGGCGTTCTCCGGGCATGGCCCGGCCAACGTTCGCCTCGTCACCATCAAGGCCTTCGAGGAGCCCGTGAGCACGGCGGTTCGGCGGCGCGTCGCCGCGCTCGAGCCCGACGGCTACACGAGAGCCGGCGCAGCGATCCGTCACGCGAGCACGCTCCTGGGTGCGCAGCGGACCCGCTACCGGCTGCTTCTGATGCTGTCGGACGGAAAGCCGAACGACGTTGACGAGTACGAGAGGGCGCTACGGGATCGAGGATACCCGCCAGGCCGTTGCCGAAGCCCGCCTCCAGGGGATCGTGCCGTTCTGCCTGACGGTGGACCGGGAGGCGCCGGCCTACTCTCCCGTCCATCTTCGGACCCCGCGGCTATACGCTCCTCCGCCGCCCGGAGCTCTTGCCCGCGGTGCTCGTCGACGCCGTGCGGAGGCTGGTGTCCCGCTAAGTCTCCCGCCGCGGCCGGAGATAGACGAACCAGTAGACGCCGCCCACGAGGACGGTCCCGCCGATCACGTTGCCGATCGTGACCGGGAGCAGGTTCGCGCGCGAAGAAAGGCGCTCCAGCTCAGGGCCTGCGCGAGGCGACCGAGATCGTGCGCCGCGACGAAGCCCGGGTCGAGTCCCGCGATGAGCAAGCCAGAGCGGGACGAAGTACATGTTCGCAATCGAGTAGCTCGAACCCGGCGGCGACGAACGCGCTGATCGGCGGGACGATGGCCAGGATCCGGTCCGCGGTGCGTCCGGGCGCTGTAGCTGAGCCAGACCGCGAGGCAGACGAGGGCATTGCACTGGATCCCGAGCGCCACCGCCTGTCCGAAGCTGAGCTGGAGCTTCGCGTGCGCGATCGCGAGCGCGGTGACGCCGACGTCGCCACCGCCGAAGTGATGGACCCCGCCCAGGAAGACCATCCCGCCGTCGCCGCGGCCCTCGAGGAAGTTGCCGCCGAGTACGATGAGCCAGTTCCGGAGCAGGGCGCGGGTCGTCACGCGACGGCTCGCCCAGGCCATGACGATGAGGGCATTGCCGGTGAACAGCTCCGCCCCGCCGACGATGACCAGGATCAGCCCGAGGCTGAAGGTGACGCCGGCCAGCACCCGCATGGCCCCCCACGGGCGCCGGGCCCGCGCCCGCCAGGGTCGTCGTGGCGAACACACCGCCGAGCGCGATGAAGGCGCCGGCCAGCACGGCGAGGGCCAGCGTGCCGAAGCGCATCCATCGCTACCTTCCTGGCCCCGATCTCCTCGGCGCGTCTGGCCATCTCCCGGGGCAGCAGGGCGTCGAGGTCGCGGAGCGTTCTCGGTTCCGCGCTCCGTCATCATCGCGCGCGCCGGACTTTGGCGACCTCCAGAGCGACCACCGGCCAGGAGGACGGCGACCAGCAGGATGAGCCAGTCGCCGCCGTCGAGCGGCACGGTCCCGAGCAGCCGGCGACAACGGCGGCACCGACACGGTCATCCACTGCAGTCCCACGAGGGCGCCGACGGCGAGCCAGCTCAGGCGATTGGGCGGCAGCCGCCACCAGCCGAGCCGGTCGGAGCGACAGCTCATCGCCTGCAGCGGATGGATCAGAACGAGCGCCATGAACGCCACGGTGGTGGCGCGCGGACCCGGGCCCTCCGTGCCACACGATCCAGCCGTACGCGCTCAGCGCGCCCGCGGCGAGCAGCGCTCCTTCCGCCATCATGCGCACGCCGAAGCGCCACGTCACGAGCGCCTCGCGCGGATCGCGCGGCGGCCGGCGCATGACGTCGGGCTCGCCGGGATCGCGGATGAGTCCCAGGGCGGGGAGGATGTCGGTGACGAGGTTCACCCACAGGATCTGCAGTGGCAGCAGGGCGGGAATCCCACCACGATGGCCGCGAAGATGGTGAGGATCTCCGACAGGTTGCACGAGAACAGGAAGTGGATGACCTTGCGCAGGTTCGCGTAGATCACGCGCCCTCCTCCACCGCCTTCACGATGGTGGCTGGAAGTTGTCGTCCGTGAGCACCGAGCGCGGCCGCTTCGCGCGCGACGTCGGTGCCGCCGCGGCCCATCGCGATTCCGATGTCGGCGCGCGCGAGGGCGGGCGCGTCGCTGACGCCGTCGCCCGTCATCGGCGACGATCTCCCCGCGCGCCTGCAGCTCCTCGACCAGGGCCAGCTTCCTGGTCCGGGCTCACCCGGCTGCGAATCGCCTCGGGCGCAAGCCCGAGCTGGCGGCCGATGGCCTCGGCGGTGGCCCGCTGATCGCCGGTGAGCATCACCGTGCGAATGCCCGGCCTCGCGGCACGCCGCGATCGCGTCCTTGACCCCGGCCGCACCGGGTCGGCGAGGGCGATCAGGCCGAGGAAGGTCAACTCATCGACCGTCCCCGCGTCGATCGAGTCGATGGCGCGCCACGCAACGCCCAATACCCGAAGCCCTTACGCCGCGGCTAGCGCGGTTGGCCTCGAGCAACGGCCTGGCGGTCCGCATCGCCGAGGGGATGGCACCGCCAGTCCGTCTGACGCCGCGCGAGAGATCGAGCACGCACGCTCGGGGCACCCTTGACGAGGACCGCCTGGCTCCCCGTCGGCGCGTCGTTGAACGCGTCGCCATCATGCGTCGCGCGGGATCGAACGGGATCTCGCGCCTCCGCGGCCAGGCGCGCGCGGCGGCGGCCGGATCGAGTCCGGCCTTCGCCGCGGCCACGAGCAGCGCGGATCTCGGTCGGATCGCCCGTGAGGCGGAGCCCGTCCGGCGCCGCCACCGCGGTCGCGTCGTTGACGACGACGGCGGCGGTGAGGAGCAGCGCCAGCGTGGGGTCGTCTCGCGGGGGCGATGTCGGCGCCACGCTCGATGAAGCGCCCGCGCGCGCCGTGGCTGCCGCCCTCGAGGTCCACGACGCGCCCGTCGGCCACGAGCCGCATCACCGTCATGCGGTTCTCGGTCATCGTTCCGGTCTTGTCCGCGCAGATCACCGTCGTGGAGCCGAGCGTCTCCACGGCGGGCAGCCGGCGGACGAGGGCACCGCGCCGGGCCAGGCGCCAGAGACCGGCGGCGAGCGCCACGGTCGTGACGGCCGGCAGCCCCTCGGGAATGGCGGCCACCGCGAGGCTGATGGCGGTCTCGAGCATCAGCCCGATCGGCTGCCCGTGCAGGATGCCCGCGAGCCCCACCGCGCCGCACACCGCGAGCGCGAGCCCGATGAGGCGCCGGCCCAGCGCCTCGACCTGACGCTCGAGCGGGGTCGCCCGCGTGCCGGCGAGGGCCACGAGCTGACCGGATGCGGCCGAAGCTCGGTCGCGAGGCCGGTGGCCAGTCACCACCGCGAGCCCGCTGCCGGCGAGCGCGGTCGTCGCCAGATAGACCATCGTGCGCCGCTCGGCGAGCGGCGTGTCGGGATCGAGCACGGCCTCCGCGTCCTTGTCGACCGCATCGCTCTCGCCGGTCAGGGCCGCCTCGCCCACGCGGAGCGCAGGCGCTCCTGACCAGGCGGGCGTCGGCGCGGCACCCGCACGCCGGCCTCGAGCACGATGAGATCGCCCGGGACCAGCTCGGCGCTCGGGATCTGCGCCACTCAGGCCGCCCCGGCGCACGACGCGCGCGGCACGGCGAGGGCGCGCAGCCGGGCCATCGAGATCCGCGCCCGCCACTCGGAGGCGAAGCCGATCGCGGCGTTGAGGACGAGGGCGGCCAGGATGGCCAGGGCTTCCCGCGCGCTCGCCCAGGACCCAGGCGACAAGCGCCCCGGCGAGCAGCAGCAGAACGACGAGGCTCCTGAACTGGGCGAGCGCGAGACGCCAGAGCGGAGTCTCCGGATGATCACCGACGCGATTGGCCCCGACCCGCGCCAGTCGCTCCCGCGCCTCGCCGGCCGTGAGCCCGCCATCGAGGTCGGCGCGGAGGTGCGCGGCGACAGCCGGCAGGTCGAGTGCGTGCCAGGGCTCACCGATGACGGGAGCTGCCGCACGAGTCGTGAGCCACCTGAGCTCGTGTTCAGCCGCCGGCCTGGTCCGCTCGGCGCCCACGGATCGCGGCCTCGAGCTTTCGCTGGCACTCGAGACAGTGACGGGCTGTGAGCACGGCCCAAAGGCGGGCCGGGGAGATCGCTACGCCACAGCCCTGACAGCGGCCATAGGTGCCGCCCGCCAACCGTGCCAGCGCATCCTCGATCTCGTCCAGCTTCGTGCTTCTGCCGTCCTCTCGAGCCGCGACAGGATGGCGCCGACCGTCGCCGTGGCGGCGTCTTCTGCCCGAGGACCGCCTGATGGACCTCGAGGGTGCTGAGCTCGCCGTCGGTCAGGCGCGAGGGTGCGAAGGAGGTCCCGGCGAGCATCCCGGAGTCGCCGGCCGATCTGTTCTGTAGACATCGTGGCCGCGGAGCTTCTTGGTCATGCTGCGTCCTCCGTTCCCGCACCCGCTTCGGCCGCGGTCACGGCTTCCAGGCCGCGCACGACCGGTGATGCCCCTTGTTCACGAGGAATCGCGCCCAGCCGCTGGCCTGTCCGGCCGCACGAGCGCCACCACGACGCCCATCTCCGGCGTCACGCGCGCACGTCGAACCGCAGCATAGCCGCCCGGCGGCTCGACAATGGACGCGCCGAGGCCGCTCGACTTTCTTCCCGAGACAGAGAAACGCCGCACCCGCGGTCGTCAAGCTGCGGCATCGGCCCTCCATCGTGCCTCGAGTTGACGTGCACGCACGAGTCGTGCAGCCGCGGCGCCGGCGTTCACTGAGCTCTGCGGGCGCCGGCGCTCCTGGAGACCGGCCCTCCCCAGCGGGAGGGATGGCCGGAGCGCCGGAGGGCGAGAACGAAGAGTGCGACGCCGCTCGCGCTCGCACGGCGGTGTGTCTCCGTCGAAAGGCGACGGCTGCCATCGCGACCACGGCCCCGAACGCCAGTGCGTAGGCTCCCAGCAAGTGAGGCGACGAGCGCCGCGTCGGCATGCGGCAGGATCAGCACCACACCTGCCAGGAAGCGATGAAAAGGCTCCTGGCGGTGGCCAGCAACCAGCGGCTCGCCCGGTCCGGCGCCCGCGAGGCCAAGGCGAGTTCCAGGACACCCGTGATGAGGCCCCATCCCGCGCAATGACGAGGATCGTCTCGTACGAGACGAACGGCCACACCAACGCGAGGATGCCCAGGCCCAGGCTCGCGCCACCCTCGGCGGCCATCGGCCACACCTCGCGCGCCGGCTCCCGCGGAGACGCGCGGACGACCGCCGCGATCGCCCAGAGGCCGTCCAGTATCGCGTAGCCACCAAACAGCCACGACAACGGTCAACAGCGAGACATGCGCCCATGCCAAGATCGCGACCCGAACAGCATGGCAAGCAGCCCGCGGACCGCCATCATCCACCAGTTCTGCACCAGGGCCCCATCGGTAGCCTCCCTTCCAGTGACGACTGCCACGCGGCTGGAGCCGCTCGGGTGACGTCGTCGGTTTCGCACCGACAGAGTGCAACGTCAGTGCCAGTGGAGAAGGGACAGCTTCTCGTTGGTTGGCGCGCGCGATCGGAGAGGTGGGGCACCGCTGCCCCGCGACATGGGGTCTCACCTCCTCTTGGCGGCCCACCACTGCAGGCCTCCTCTTTATCGATCCAATACCCGACGTGATTGATGGGCGATTTGTCCCGCACGGCGCTCAGGGAGAACCATGGCTCGCAAGATGACGCCTCCAGAGAAGGTTCGCCGCGTAGGCGTGGGCTATGGGTACGGACGCTGTACGACGCGGAACGCCTGGCTTCGGGCGGTTCGGGCACCGCCGCGCGCTCAGCGAGACCGCCGGCGCTGCACCTGGCGTGTCCTCCCGCGAGCGGGCCTGGACACGATGTACTGCATGACATCCGTGGCCGTGAGCATGCCGACGACGCGGTCTCGCGTCGGCCACCACGGGCAGCGCCCGATGTCCCGCTCGTGCATGATGCGAGCCGCTTCACGCACATCCATCTCGGGTCGGACGGCGAGCGCGCCAATCGTCATGACATCGCGCACCTTGACGCGCTCGAGCGTGCTGGGGCGCTGACCCGATCATTCGTGCAGCGCCGGATCGAGGAGCGCCCGACGAAGATCCCGGTCCGTCAGAATCCCGACGAGCCGCCGCGCGCGATCGAGCACTGGCAGATGCCGGATCCGGCGCGTTCGCATCAGCTTCTCCGCCGCCTCCAGCCCGGCATCGTGGGCCACCGTCACCAGTGAGCGAACCATCAGGTCGCTGCACCCGCAACGACGCCAGTCCTTCATCCGATGCCGGCACGCGCGACGCTTTCCTGCGCGAAGTGCGCGACCGCATCCCACCGGACTTCAGCCCGACCGCTCACCCGTCTCCCCGCATGACGTCCCTCAATTGCCGTCCACCGCGCGGCAGCGTTCGGTGTCAGCTGGGCGGATCCCGCCTCCAGCGCCGTGGTTCCGAGCGCGTACCTGACGACGCCGTCCGTCCATGACCCTGCGATCGCTCCTTTTCGCACGCACGGCACGATCAGGTCACCCCGCTCGCCGCTCGCCCTCACCACACTCTGGAAGCCCGGCGCGTTGAGGGAGGCGGTGGAACACGAGGCGCGCCAGCGTCGGGCCGTAGGCGATCATGAGCATCACGACCGCTACCGCCAGCCAGGGACGGAGCCGGTCCAGGAACGCTGGTCCGTCCTCGGGACCCGAAATGGCCTCGGCGAACTCAGGGACGGCAGGGGCCGGCTGCCGCGAGGCCCAGAGCGTCAAGGCCAGGTTGACCATGTAGAGCATGCCGCTGATGAACAGCAGCGTTCCGCCGATGCCCACCCACGGCAGCACGGCCTTCCACTCCGGCTGGAAGTAAGCAGCCTGGCTGATCGTAGAGATAGATTGTGAAGCCGCCCTGTCTCATGCGGTCACCTCAGCCAGAGTCGCAGGTAGGTGTTCACCCAGAAGACGACGATCAGCAGCAGGTAGATCAAGATGAAGAGCAGTGCCCTCTCGGATGCTCGTTCTCGTTCATTCGTCCCTCCTCGGGGTTCAGAAGCGGTGCGATCACTCGATCCTGATCGGGATGCTCGTCTCCTTCGTGGTCGATGTCTTCGGCAACGTCACGGTGAGCACCCCTGTCGTTACATCTGGCCGTCACCCGGCTCGCGTCCACGGCCCGAGGGAACCCAACGCTGCGGATAAACGTACCGTGGCTTCGCTCGACGCGGTGACCACGCCCCATGTCCTCCTTCTCCCTGCTTCCGCTCGCCCTTGATCGTCAGCACGTTTTCTTGAGGCTGAGCTGGATGTCGTTCGCATCCATGCCCGGCATGCTGAACTTCACGACGAACGTTTCCTTCGTGTCGGACACGTCGAGGCTCGGCACTCCGTGACTGAGCGCGGAGGATTCCTGCCCTGTCGGTTCTCCGAAGCGATCGAACAGCCGGTCGAGCTCCTGCTTGAAACTCGTGATCCCAGTCCAGCGCATCAGGCTCCCCGACGTCCGCTCCTCCTTCGTTGGGTTGGGGTTGGGGCCCGGACTCCCGGCGCGCCTCGCGTGAGTCTCGCCGGCTCCAGCCGGGAGGCAACGACGGCGGCGTCAGCATGCTGCGATCCCGAGGACGGACTGAATCAGCTTCGTGAAGGCAGCCGTGGAGAACGGCTTGGCGAGCACCGCTGACGCGCCGGCGGCGAGGGCAGCATCGCGGCTCTCGTTCGACGCGAAGCCGGACACCACGATGACCAGCGTCGGCGTGGGCAGGGCGCGCGCCGCCCGCACGACGTCGAGGCCGTCGCCGTCCGGCAACCTGAGATCGGCGATGAGCAGGTGCGGCGCCTCTTCCTTCAGGGCGGCGAGTCCCGCCTCGCGCGATCGCGCCGAGACGACTCGATATCCATGCCGGCGCAGGAGCCGCTCGTACGTGGCCACGAGGTCGGCCTCGTCCTCTACCACGAGCACGCGCGCGCCTGCCATCCGGTTTTCTCCTATCGCGCGCGCAGCGCCGCGACTCGGCGCCGGCCCTGACGAACGCGCGAAGCAGGTCGGTCTCCGTCACGATGCCGACCAGCCTCCCATCGTCGATGACGGGAGGGCGCCGATCTTCCGGTCGACCATGACCTGGGCCGCGTCGTGGCATCCAGGTCGGGGCCGATGGTGATCACCGACCGCGTCATCACCTCGCCGACGGTGACCTTTACCAGAAGATAGTTGAGCTCCCACACGGACAGGCTGGTCGCTTGCGAGGGCATGGTGAGGCGAATGTCCCGGTCGGTGACGATGCCGAGGAGGTCCCCGCCCAGCGTGACGAGCACATGCCGGATCCGCGCACCGTCCATGAGACGGCGCGCTTCGAAGATGGAGGTGTCGGGCGGGAGGGTGATGGGGCGCCGGTCATCAGTGCGTTCGTACGAGCATGACGTCCTCCTCTCGATGGGTGCGTCCGGTCACGGACGCGCGCGGACCGATCGACGGCGCTCATCAGCGCCGTTGTCGTTGCCGAATCTGGCGCGCGCTCGGTTTCGCCCGGCTTCAGCAGCAGCACCGGAATGCCCGCCCGCCGCATGACGGCATCCGCAACCGAGCCGAACACGAACCGGCCGAATCCGCTCCGGTCATGGGTACACATCGCGATCAGGTCGGCCGCGGTCTCCCGCGCGACGGCGAGGATCTCGTGCGCCGCCTCTCCCCGGCTCAGCGCGTGTCGACCCGCACGCCTCGGTTCCGCAGGTCCCGCGCGAGGCGCGCCAGGTACTCCTCCGCGTCCACGCGCTGCGTCTCGAGCTCGCGGATGAGGACACGTGGCGGCTCTTCCATCGGCGCCATCGCCTGCGGCGCCACGACGCGCAGCAGGATCAGCTCCATGTCGAGCGGGCCCGCGATCTGCCGGAGGAATGGCAGGACCGCCTCCGCGAACGGCGAGCCGTCGAGCGGGACGATGACGCCCGCTTATACACCGGATGTTGACCGGCGACGCGGCCGCACCGCGGATCACCTCCCGCGGCGCCTCGGACGCGCGCACGAGCAGGATCGGAGTCGTCGTGCTGCGCGAGCACCGCCTCGGCCACGCTCCCCAGGATGAGGCGGCCGAGCCCGCTCCGGCCGTGGGTGCTCATGACGATGAGGTCTGCTCCCGCATGCTGCGCCGCCTCGACGATGGCCGACACCGGCGGTCCGTACCACACGCTCGTCTGTACGTTCTTGGTTCCGTCCCGCTCGAGTCGAGCCGCGACGCGCGCGAGGTACTCTTCCGCCTCACGGACGACGTCGACCTGCATGTCCGTGGGATCGACGCCGGGGAGGCCAGGGGCCTCGGCAGCCTCGGACGAGCATCACGGTCGCGCCGCCGCTGCCGCGAGCTCCGCGGCCGTCCCGATCGCGTGCTCGGCGAGGATCGAACCGTCCAGCGGAACGAGGATCTTCTTGAACGCCATTGCCTTGCCTCCCGTGGCCTGGATTTCAGCCGCTGCCGTGACCGATTTGCAACCCGGGTGCCAGCACAGAGCACCGTGAAAACGAGGTGTTTACTGGAGTCGAGCAGTGCGGGAGTGGGACGACCGCTCCTCGGTGGGACACGCGCGCCCCGAGCACGCCTGGCCGGGCGCAGTGCCGGGAACGTCAGGAACGAATCTGGTATTTGTTGACGAGGCGGTGGAACGTCTTGCGGTCGATGCCCGCGGCCTTCGCGGCGGCGGAGATGTTGCCGTCGTGACGCGCCGAGCAGATCCCGGAGGTACGTGCCCTCGAGCACCTCCATCCAGCGCGCCTTCGCATCCTTCAGCGGCAGGTCCGCCCCGGCATCAGGGCCACCCAGATCGGGACCGCTCGGCACGCGGCCCAGGCGCCGCCGCCACAGGGACCAGCACATTGTCCGGCAGGTCTCGGCGCGTGATGGTCTTGTCCTCGGCAAGCGCGCACGCGCGCTCCGATGACATTCTGCAGCTCGCGGACATTGCCTGGCCAGGGATAGGCCTCGAGCGCCGCCATCGCCGCGTCCTCGATCCCCGCGATCCGTCCCTGCCCGTACTTCTTCAGGAAGGCGAGCGCCAGCAGCTTCACGTCTCCCGACGCGCTCGCGCAGCGGTGGCAGTCGGATCGCAATCACGTTCACGCGATAGTAGAGCTCCTCGCGGAACTGCCCCTGGCAATGGCGTCGCGGAGGTCGCGATTCGTGGCCGAGACGAAGCGCACGTCCACGTCGACCAGCGACGTGCTGCCCACGCGCCGGATCTGCCGCTCCTGCAACGCGCGCAACAGCTTGACCTGAAGCGTCGACGGCAACTCCGCGATCTCGTCGAGGAACAGCGTGCCGCGGTGCGCGACCTCGATCAGCCCCGGCTTCGTCCGGTCGGCCCCGGTGAACGCGCCTTTCTCGTGGCCGAACAGCTCCGATTCGAGGAGCTGCTCGGGCAGCGACGCACAGTCGACCGGCACGAAGGCGCGGCCGGCGCGCGGGCTATTGGCATGGATCGCGCGGGCAATCAGCTCCTTGCCCGTCCCGGACTCGCCGAGGACCAGGATGTTGGCCTCCGAGCGCGCCGCCTTCTTGACCAGCTCGAACACCTGGGTCATGGCCGGGCTGCGGCCGATGATGTTGTCGAGCCCGAGCGTCTGCTGGAGCTGCGCGCGCAGGTTGCGGTTTTCCACCTGCAAGCTCCGGTGCCGTACGGCGCGCTCCACCGCCACCCGGAGCTGATCCACGGAGAAGGTCTTGGGCAGGTAGTCGAACGCGCCCTCCTTCACGGCCGCCACCGCGGACTCGATGCTGGCGAACGCGGTGATCATGATGACCGGCAAGGCTGGGTCGACCTCGTGCGCCCGGCGCAGCAGCGCCATGCCATCGAGCTCCGGCATGTTGAGGTCCGTCAGGAGCAGATCGGGCCGCGCCGACTCGAGGATCTCGAGCGCGCGCGCGGCCGTCATGGGCGGCGAGGCACTCGTATCCCTCGCGCTTCAAGGATGCGCGCGCAGTTCTCGACCATGTCGGGCTCGTCGTCCACGATCAGGACCAAGCCCCGGCTCATGCAGGCACTTCCACACCGGCCGGGCGGGAGGCGGGGGCGCCGCGACGGAGCGCGGGCAGACGCGGGAGTGGCAGCGCCAGGCTGCGCGGGCCGCCGATCGACGGGGGATGCGCTCCATTGCCCTCCGAGTCCTGGACATGGCGGCCATTATAGGACCATCGGTGTTACCCAAGCCTTGCAACCACCCCGGCCGCACCGACCCATGCTTGCCACGCTTGGGACCGGAGACGGATGGGGCGCAAGCGCCTCGTGAGGCATCTCCTTCTGGTGCGAAGCCGGGCGCCGCCTCGCCCGCCGGCGTGGTGTCGGGACCGATGCCTCCCGCCTGCCTCGTCGAGGTCGTGAACGCTGGTTCTGCGGGCGCTGCGCGATGAGCCGGGAGCTGGGGCGGCAACACCCCATCGCAACTGGGACCGGGGGCACGCTCGTCTCGCATGCGCGCCGATGACCTGTAGGCTTGCGCTTCTTCTTGACGCTCACGCTGGCACTCATGTTGCAATTTTGCGCGTTGAACCGAGCAGGTCCAACGACTTCATGAAAGGAGCATTCCATGGCTCGCATCCGCCGCATCCTTCACCCCTCCGATTTCTCGAAGGCCTCGGGCGCGGCCTTCACCAAGGCCGTGGAGCTGGCCAAGGCCAACAGGGCCGACCTCGTGTTGCTGCACGTCCTCGCCCCGCCCCTGCCGCTCATGGCGGGTGACGGATACGTCTCACCGCAGGTCTACGAAGATCTGGACAAGTCGGCCCGAGCCTACGCGTCAAGGAGCTGGCCAGCCTCGTCGCGAAGGCCAAGAAGGCCGGCGTTCGCGCCAGCGCGGTACTGCGCGATGGCGTCGCGCACGAGCAGATCGTCCGGGCGGCTCGCTCGCCCCGGGCGGACATGATCGTGATCGGCACCCATGGGCGGACCGGCCTCGCCAAGCTGTTTCTGGGCAGCGTCGCCGGCCGCGTCGTCTCGACGGCGAAGTGTCCCGTCGATGACCGTCCGCGGCAAGTGACGGCCGGGTCGCGCCGGTGGGGCGCCGGAATCCACGCCGGTGCGATCCCGCGGCGCCCTCGGCGGCGTTTGCCGGAACAGACCCCGGACAGCGATCGGACGCGCGCGTGCGCTCAGCGCGGCTACACGTTCGTCGTCGAATTCGTGGTCGCCCTCGGCGTGGGCGCCCTGCTCTACTTCGTTCGGAAGGGGCGGTTTTGTCGAGCGCCGGCCGGGGCCGCGTTCGGGGCAACGAGCAGTCGTTGCCCCCGCCGTGGTCTCCTCACTGGTGGTTAGGCCGAACAGCCGCTCCGCGTGCGAACGAGCCCAGGGGGCGAGGCCAAACAGTCGCGAGTCTCGCCCGCCTGGGCATTCGGCTTGCCGTGCAGCGTCCGCTCCCCGACAATGGGATTCCGCCGCCCACACCGTAGGGGCGCAGTCGCCCCATTGCTTACCGGGCGTCTCGTGCCGCGCCGCCGTCACGAGCGATCAGCTGGTCGTCTTCGTTCCCTGGGAGTCGGCTGTGCACTCGCGTTGCAGTCGGTACGGCTGACGAAAGGAGGTTAGCGCGATGAGTGTGACCACCACTTGACCACCAGGATTTCCATCGACGCGATTCGCCGACATCTCGTCACTACCACGATGTGGCGAAGCATCTTTACACGTCTTCGACCAGGTGCCCTCGAGCGAACACACACGCTCGATCGGCTCGCGCGGGCCGGAGCGGCGGGAGGCACCCGTCGTGCTGAAGCGGACGGCCAGACCGAGGGCCCGGATGCGGTTCGGGCGCGAGTGGCGCTCGCCCCGCGGCGCGTCAACCTGTACGCGTCCGCGCTCCTCCGCGAACCGTTGGCGCTGAGCCAGGTCCCCAGATGCTCTCCTTCATCGCCTCCCTCGCCGTATCCGATGCACGATCAAGGCGCTCGGGCTTTCGCCGTCGATCAGAGTGGCCCAACGACGTCCTCGTCGGCCGACACAAGAGTGCGCGGCGCGCTGATGGAATGCGCCGCCGGTGGTAACGCGGTCGACTTCCTTGTCATCGGAGTCGGGGTCAACGTGAACGTCAGAGATCGGGGAATCTGCGCGCCGCGCTCGGGCGCCCAGGCCTCGCCGCCACCTCGCTCGCCGCTGTGCTTGGCCATCCCATCGACCGCAACGAGTTCGCGGCGTCGTACCTGAACCACCTGGACGCGCCTGGACTCGATCGCTTTCGCGCAGAAAGGACCCGCGCCCGTTCTCGCGAGCTGGCGGGATCCGGGACATATTGACGGGCCGCCGCGTCGAGGCCCGCGGACTGCGCGCGACTCATTCGACGGGCGGGCGCTCGGCGTGGGCGACAAGGGCCGGATGCTGGTGCAGCCGTTGGTCCGGTGCGCCGAGGGCGGTCGTGGACGAGGAGATCCGGGTCCTCGATTGAGCCGAGTCGCCGTAACGAGGTCTCACGATGGCACGTGTGCGACGCATCCTTCACCCTCCGATTTCTCGAAGGCCTCCGGGCTGCCGCCTTTGCGAAGGCCGTGGAGAACTCGCCGAGGCCAACCGCGCCGAGTACCGTGGTACTGCGATCCTCGGGCGCCCGTGCCCATCATGGGCGGTGACGGGTACGTCTCGCCGCAGGTCTACGATGCCCCTGCGCATCGACGCGCCTGGCGCGACCTCGCACCGGAGCCAGCATTCCCCGCTTCGCGGGGTGCTCGTCTCTTGCCCGCCGGACGTCGCGCTTCGAGCGCGTCGCAGGGCGGCACCGGCGCGCTCCGAGCGGCGGCGGCGAAGCGTGGCGGGCGCGCGCGCTCGGCGGCGCGGGCTGGTGGATCTGCCCTACAGAGCCCCCGCTCGCGCCGGAACTGGTGATCGAATCGGCGAGTGAGTCCGTGCCGCGCGCAACCCAGCGCATCGTGGCGCTGGCCCGGGCCTGGCCGCCGACTCCCGTCGCCGAGCTTGGGCCACGCGCGCTGGGCTGGGCGATCTGGATCACCGGCCGCCCCGGCAGTGGCAAGACCACCGTTTGCCGTCCTGGTCGCTTCCGAGACACTCGAGGCCAAAGCAGCAATCCCGCTACGCGTGCTCGATCTGCCCACCGCGCGGGAGCGGCACTGCTCCCGCACCATCCAGAGATCGAAGCCGAGCACGAGATTGTCTGTCGGGCCCTGGCGTACGCCGCCAAGCTGCTCACGGAGAGCAGGCATCGCAGTCCTCACCGATGCCACCGCAGAGCGGGCGGCGCGCATGGCGCAGAGCGCGCGCGCGAGCTGATTCCGCGGTTTTGCCGAAGTGCGGCTCCTGTGTCCCTCATCGCTCTGCGCCGAGCGCGAGCGCGCGGCCCCGATGGGGGGCTTGGCGGTGAAGGCCCGTCATGCGCCGCGACCGGCGCACGCCCCGGAGCCCGATATCGTCCTGGACTACGAGGCATCGCATCGCGCGGATCTCGTGGTTCGCACGGACGTGGGCGATCCGCGGAGCTGCTGGCCGAGGCAGATCCGCGAGGCTACCATGGCCTGAAGCCGCCTATCGTCGTGGCCCCGCCACCTCGATCTTCGACGCGCACATCTTGATGGCGAAGGAGCGCATCCGCCATTTGCTGGTCACCGAGGCCGACCGTCTCGTCGGGATCCTTACGGACCGCGATATCCGGATCAGCCTGCCCTCGCAGAGCCACGAGCCTGTCGGTCTGGGAGATCAACCACCTGCTGACCCGACTGACCGTCGGTGAGGTCATGACCGGATCAGTGGATCGCGATCGGCCCCGACCGCCGATGCCCGGGATGCCGCCCGCCTCATACTGGACCACAAGATCGGCGCGCTGCCGGTGACCCGGATGGCGGCGGCCGGCTGATCGGAGATCGTGACGGAGACGGACTTCGTCACGGGCGTTCGCCGAGGAGTGGGTCGTCGGCCGCTCCCGTCCCCGCGCCTGATGAGGCGTCGGTACCAGCTATCGACTCAGTCGTTGAGCTGGACGTCAAACTCCCTACCGGTCACGAGCTTCAGCGGCAGACCAACACCGGGATCTTGGTGTGCGTGAGGACCTTCGTAGTCTCTGCTGCCCAGGACCAACGCCGACATGCCCTTGCGCCCGTGCGAGGCCATGAAGATCAGGTCGCATCCCTTTCCCTGAGCGGTGCGAATGATGGCCTGGTAAGGATAGTCGTCGATCGCGTGGACGCCCTCGTATGGGACCCTGGCGGCTTGGGCGGCATCCCGGATGACCGCGAGGTATTGCTCCGCCCTCGCGGCACAGTCCTTCTCGTGCTCCCCTGCAGTGGCGGTGACCATCATGGTGTCCAGCGTCACGGTGCGGAGGGGTGGCGACACGGTGATGCCCGTCACCTTGGCGTCGATGGCCTTCGCCAAGGCAACGCCCTGCCGGACCGCCATCTCCGACAGGGCGGAACCGTCAGGTAGGAATCAGGACATGCTCGTACATGACATTCTCCTCTCTCCCCGGCCCGTCACACGGACGCCGTTTCTGCTCGAGCGCCTCGGCGCGAATGCGCGTCCGGCATGTCTCACAGATCAGATCCTCTGTCGGACTGACGCAGACGATGCAACGATGAGCAGCTGTCAGTTCCGCCGCCGGCACGAGGTTGCCAGCCTCGCCCGCAGTCGCTGGAACCGTGAGGACAGGGCACGGCGCGGGCCGCACCGCACTCCCGGCCACGCTCCCCAGGAGGGCGTGGCTCACGCCCGTGCGCCCGTGAGTGCCGAGGACGATGAGGCCGATGCGCTTGTCTCGCGCGTAGCAGATGATCCTGATGCGCCACGCGGCCAGACGGGAGGGCGGTTTCCATGCGCAGCCTCTCGTCAGCCTCGGCGACGAGCCGTCTTCAACCGATCCCGCAAGAGTCGCCTGGGTCGATAAGTAGGGGGACCACGTGAACGATGTGAAGCCGGCTTCCCCACTGTTGTGTGCCAGTCCGTTCGCCGCGATGCCCGCGCGCCGCCCGGACGCGGTCGAGAAATCAGTCGCGAACAGCACGTCGCCCAGGTTCATATGCCTCCTCCTCCCGCTTCACTCTGACGGCGTGCATAGCGCGGTGCCGCGGGCGCGACGTTCCGGCACGATCCATCCGGGAGTCCCAGCACGATCGCGCCCCGCTACAGAGGTATCCGGCGCCCCACGTGGGACAGATCCTCCCACAGCCGAAACGCATCGCGGTCGCGCAGGCCGGATCGGCACGCTGGACCAGGGGATCCTGGCATAAGACGATAGCGTCCGACCGGTGTGCGCCGCACAGAGCCGCAGGCGGGCAGGCGTCACTTGCGTTCGATGCAGCACGTCACTTGTGTCGAACGAGATGGAACGCGAGGAAGGAGCTGACCCATGACGCGAGACACCGTACGCGATCAGGCGATCGGAAAGCTCACGGGAGTTGATCGGCCAGATCAGGATCGCGATGTTGACCACCCCTCACCGAGGAGGGCGCGTTTCGAGCGCCCATCACGACTCACGGAGCCCGGTTCGATGGCGATCTCTGGTTTCTCACCCGGATCGACTCTGGCAAGCTCGATCAGGTGCGGCAGCACCGATCGGGTTGGCCTCACCTACGCCAGGCTCACCGACAACACCTCCGTCGCGCTCTCCGGGACCGCCCAGGTCATCATCGATCAGGGGAAAGCCGAACAGCTGTGGGGATCCGAGCTATCAGGCGTGGTTCCCCGGAGGGCCGAGCGATCCGGATCTCGCCCTGATCAAAGGTGACGGTCGATCTGGCGGAATATCTGGGGCAGCGCCAGCGCTGACGTGGCCTCTCTCCGCAGGCTTCGTCATCATGGCGCCGGACAAGCGAGACGATCCGCAGTTTCACGCACGGATCACTCGACCCGAGCCCGGGCTGCGCGTCGGACCCGCAAGCTCCGGTTTGAAGGTCACCGGCGTCAATCGACTCTTCGGCCAGCACGTTCATCGACATTCGGTGGCCCGTGGAGGGCGCCTGCAGGCCTTCGGGCCGGCACAGCGACGACGCGGTCTACCAAGCCATCAAGACGACTCGATCGACAAGCAGCTCAGGCGGCGCGGGTCAGCGAATCATGTCAGCAGCCGCGGTCACCGTGGAATCGTCGCAGGACATCGTCGAGGCGGCGGGGTCATGCTGATGGCAAGATCGGATCGTTGCCGTCGTCGAAGGCGGGCGCCTGGTCGGGATCATCACGGAGACCTAGCTGTTGCGCCAGATCTGCCGCGCCGACGCGGCCTGGCTCGCCGAGGTGAGCGGACGTGGTGGTGTCCTATCCAGTGATGGATGCCGGCCGCTGGGCGCCGGCGTGAAGGTCAGCTCGCACCACGCCCGACTCGATCTTGCGCTGCTTCACATCGGTGAACCGATCCAGCAGATCGAGCATCCGGGGATTGTCCGCGAGGACTCAGGCGCACGGAAGCGCCGGACGCCGCGCGCTCCGCGGCCGCGAGCAAGTCTCCGAGGAGCGCGGTGCCGATCCCCTTGCCCTGCCACCCGTCCATCACGACGAAGGCCACCTCCGCCGGTGTCGGGGCGGTCGGTCGGCTCGTAGCGGGCCACCGCGATCAGCTCCGGCGCCTCGCGCGGCCCGCGCTCGGACGACCAGGGCGAGCCGTCGCCGATAGTCGACCTCGGCGAGGAACCGCGCCCAGTCCGGCGGCAGGCGCCTCATCACGCTGAAGAAGCGCTGGTAGGCGCTCTGCGCGCTCAGCCGCGCGTAGTGCTCGACGAGCCGCGGCGCATCGTCCGGGCGAGATCGGCCGCAGCCGCAAGCCGCGTCCCGTCCCACAGCGCGATCTCGCGCTCGAGGTCGGCGGGATAGGCGGGGAGTGTCATCACGGCGCCCGGCTCGCTCATGCGTGACCGCATTCTAGATACTGTCATGATCGGCTCACGACTGGCGGTTCGAGTCTCTGCCGAAGCCGATCCTGCGCATGCCATCTCGTCCGACCACGGCTCTGTCAGGGCCTACGGACCTACCATCGCGAGAGGCGACGAGCCATCCATCGCCACCCCGCATCCTCACCGCCTCCTGCTCGCCAGCTCATCAGAGCACGACGTAGGTCACGCTCGTCGCCTCGGAAACCCAGCTGGGCCGTCTCCCCGCCGTGACCTCGCACGGCCTCCAGCGTCGCGCCGACAGACCGTCTCGACCAGCTCCTCCGGTGCGCCCAGCTCCCGCACGAGGCGACAGGCCGCGCGCACCATCGCCTCCACGGCCTCGCTCACCTCGCGGGGCCCGAGCGGCCTCCGCTCGATGCGGCGCGACGAAGAGCTCCCGCACCGTGAGATGCACGCCGCGGATCGGCACGCCCGCCCGCACGAGTCCCGCCAGCTCCTCGACCATGGCGTCCTCGAACGGGCCTCACGCGGCGGCCTCCACCCGGAGCGCATCGCCGGCCGCGTCCACCCGCACCGTCGAGCCGTCGCGGAGCTTGCCCGCCACGATCAATCGCGCGACCGGCGTCTCGACTTCCCGCTGGATCACGCGCTTGAGCGGCCGCGCCCCGAAGACGGGGTCGTAGCCCATGCGGGCCAGATGGGCTCGGGCTCCTTCCGAGATCTCGATCGTGATCCGACGCTCTCCGAGCCGACGCCGCAGCCCTCGAGCTGGATCTCGACGATCTTCGCGAGCTCCGCCTCCGTGAGCGCGCGGAACACCACGATCTCGTCCACGCGGTTCAGGAACTCCGGCCGGAACTGGCGCCGCAGCGCCTCGAGCACCTGCTCGCGCATCCGCTGATAGCTTCCGCTCGTCGGCGTCCCGCACCTCGAGGATGAGCTGGCTGCCGATGTTGGAAGTCATGATGATGACGGTGTTCTTGAAGTTGACGGTGCGGCCCTGACCGTCGGTGAGGCGGCCGTCGTCGAGCACCTGGAGCAGCACGTTGAAGACGTCGGGATGCGCCTTCTCGATCTCGTCGAGCAGCACCACCGAGTAGGGCTTCCGCCGCACCGCCTCGGTCAGCTGGCCGCCTTCCTCGTAGCCGACATACCCGGGGGCGCGCCGATGAGCCGCGCGACGGTGTGCTTCTCCATGTACTCCGACATGTCGAGCCGCACGATATTGTCCTCGTCGTCGAAGAGCGTCGCGGCGAGCGCCACGCGCCAGCTCCGTCTTTCCCACTCCGGTCGGGCCCGAGGAAGAGGAACGATCCGATGGGGCGCTTGGGATCCTTGATGCCGGCCCGGGCCCGGACGACCGCATCGGCCACCGCGCGGACGGCTTCGTCCTGTCCCACGACACGCTCGTGAAGCTCCTCCTCCAGCCGGAGGAGCTTCTGCATCTCGCCTTCCATCAGCTTCGAGAGCGGAATGCCCGTCCACCGGGAGACGACCTCGGCGATGTCCTCCTCGTCCACTTCTTCCTTGATGAGCCGGCGTCCGCCCGCGGCCTGCGCCCGCGCTTCCTCTTCCTTCGAGCTCCCGCTCGAGCCCGGCCAGCGTCCCGTACTGCAGCTCGGCCACGCGGTTCAGGTCATAGGCGCGCGTGGCCTTCTCGATCTCGACCTTCACCTCCTCGATGCGCTTGCGGAGCTGCCGCGGTCCGCTCGATCGCGGCCTTCTCGCGCTCCCACTGCTCGCGGAGCGTCCCGGCCTCGGCCTGCAGCCGAGTCAGCTCCTCCTCGAGCTTCCCGAGGCGGTCGCGGGACGCCGCGTCGGTCTCCTTCTTCAGGGCCTCCCGCTCGATCTCGAGCTGCAGGATCCGGCGGGTGATCTCGTCCAGCTCCGCCGGCATCGAATCGATCTCGGTCCGGAGCCGCGCCGCCGCCTCGTCGACGAGGTCGATGGCCTTGTCGGGGAGGAACCGGTCGGCGATGTAGCGGTCGGACAGCACGGCGGCCGCCACCAGCGCGGCGTCTTTGATGCGGACGCCGTGATGGACCTCGTAGCGCTCCCGGAGCCCGCGGAGGATCGAGATCGTGTCCTCCACGGACGGCTGGTCCACCATGATGGGCTGGAACCGGCGCTCCAGCGCGGCGTCCTTCTCGATGTGCTTCTTGTACTCGTCGAGGGTCGTCGCGCCGATGCAGTGCAGCTCGCCCCGGGCCAGGGCGGGCTTGAGCAGGTTGCTCGCGTCCATGGCCCCCTCGGCCGCCCCCGCGCCCACCACCGTGTGCAGCTCGTCGATGAAGAGGATGACCTCGCCCTGCGCATCGTGCACGGCCTTGAGCACGGCCTTGAGCCGCTCCTCGAACTCGCCGCGGTATTTCGCCGCCGGCGACCAGCGCGCCCATGTCGAGCGTCACGACACGCTTGCCCTTGAGGCCTTCGGGCACGTCGCCTCGCACGATGCGCTGGGCCAGGCCCTCCACGATGGCCGTCTTCCCCACGCCCGGCGCTCCGATCAGCACGGGGTTGTTCTTGGTCCGGCGCGAGAGGATCTGGATGACGCGACGGATCTCCTCGTCGCGTCCGATGACCGGGTCGAGCTTGCCCTGCTGGGCGAGCGCGGTCAGGTCCCGCCCGTACTTCTCGAGGGCCTCGTAGGTCCCCTCCGGCGTCTGGGCTCGTCACGCGCTGGCCGCCCCGGACGGCCGCCAGCGCCTCGAGCAGCTTCTCTCTGGTGAGACCGGCGGCGCTGAGGACGCCTCGGCCACCGCCGCGATCCTTGAGAGCGGCGAGCGCCAACAGCAGGTGCTCGACGCTCACGTACTCGTCCTTCATGCGCTGGGCTTCGGCCTCGGCGTGTGGTCAGGACCTCGTTCACCCGAGGCGAGAGGTAGACCTGCCCCGCTGGGCGCCCGGCCCCGAGACGCGTGGCAGTCGGCCGAGGCGCCTGCCGCAGCCGCTGCACGAGCGTCGCCGCGTTGGCGCCGGCCTTCTCCACGACGCGAGCACGCGACGCCGCCGTCCTGCTCGAGCAGGGCCACCGCGAGATGCTCGGGCTCGATCTGCGTCTGCCCCTCGCGCTGCGCCATGCTCTGCGCCTGGCGCATCGCGTCCTGCGCCTTCTCGGTCAACCGGTTGGGATCCATATGCTGTCTCCTTGCTCCTATCGATTGCACCGCCAGACGACGACGGCAATCAGAATAACACGATGCCGGCTCCAGATGACCCACTGATCCTCAGCACCGCCTCGACCATTCGCGGCTCCCAGTTCTCGATCTCTGCCCGCGGTGAGTGCCTTCACGGCCGTACAGGCATTGAGATACTCCTTGTTGTCGCAGGCGCCGATCGGTGCAACCGAAGTGCCACCGTGAATCGATCGGCTACCTACCGAACTCGACGCGCCTCCAAGTCGGACGGCAAAGCGGATGGAGGCAGGAGCGCCTCAGTGTGGGGCGCCGGTGCCGGCCGTTGGGAGACGCAACGCCCACAAGCCCGTGAAGTCGCGGTGTGATCGAGCGTGGCACCGCCGTTGCACTGACGGTATCCAGAGGACGCCGAGTCATGGAGCAGGTCCTGCATCGATCTCATGGAGCGAGGTGGCGTCATGGCGCACAAGCAGGTGCTGTTCCGGTCCGACGCCCCGGGGAAAGATTGCCAAGAGGCGTGAACGCGTTGGCCGATGCGGTCAGGTGACGCTCGGTCAAAGTCAAGTCCGTGCTCATCGAGAAGAAGTACGGCGCCGCTCGTCTGCGATGACGGCGTCACCATCGCCAGGAGATGGACCTCCGGGGATGCGTCCGAGAACCTCGGCGCGCAGATGGTGCGGCAGGCTGCGGGCACCGGGGACGCCGTTGGAGACGGCACGAGCACCTCGACCATCTCCTTGAGCGATCTTCGCCGATGGCGTCACCAACGTGGCCGCGGGCGCCAGCGCCGTCGACCTGAAACGCGGGCTCGACCGCGGTGTCCGCTGCAGTGGTGGCATCGCTCGGGCGCTATCCAGGCCAGTGCACAGCCGACTCAGCGCAGATCGCGGCCATCTCCGCTCCACAACGACACCGCGATCGGCAACCTGGTGGCCGACGCCATGGAAAGTGGGCACGACGGCGTCATCACGGTCGAGGAGGCGAAGCGGCCGGAGACGCACGCGCGAGATCGTCGAAGGGCATGCAGTTCGACCGCGGCTACCTCTCGCCCCTACTTCGTGACGCGACACCGAGAAGCGTATGAGGCCGTGCTGGAGGACGCTGCGGGGCGTTCCTCGACACGACCGGAAGATCACCGTCATGAAGGATCTCTTGCCGGGCATCCTCGAGCAAGTGGCGCGCAGCCGGGCAGGCGCATCCTGTTCATCGCCGGAGGAGGTCGAGGGCGAGGCGCTGGCCACCCTCGTCGTGAACAAGCTCCGCGGCACGCTCAAGGTGTGCGCCGTCAAGGCCCGGCTTCCGGCGACCAGCGCGGAAGTCCATGCTGGAGGACCATCGCGATCCTCACCGGCGGCACGGCCATCGTCGAGGAACTCGGGAGCAGTCGAAGCGCGCTCGAGAACCGAGGAGATCTCATCTGGCCGGGCCAAGCGGATCGTGGTCGACAAGGACAGACACGACGATCGTGGCGGCGGTGCCGGCGGCGAAGAGAAGGACGCATCAGAGGCGCAAGCATCAGGGTCCGGCGCGAGATCGACAAATCGACCAGCGACTACGACAAGGAAAAGCTCAGGAGCGGCTGGCCAAGCTCTCCGGCGGCGTGGCCGTCGTCGCGCTGTGGGGTGCAGCCGTCGAGACCGAGATGAAGAGCAGAAGGACGCCCTCGACGACGCGATCAGTGCCACGAAGGCCGCGGTGGCCGGGAGCAATACGTAACT